>Ga0214921_10000974_pt1 | contig 50313 bp, 52 predicted proteins | sample LL1505_MetaG_FD_177992 | JGI IMG/M metagenome (GOLD analysis project Ga0214921, IMG submission 177992) | Freshwater microbial communities from Lake Lanier, Atlanta, Georgia, United States - LL-1505 | ecosystem: Environmental > Aquatic > Freshwater > Lake | place: USA: Georgia | collected... | reverse complement strand
ATGAAAAGAGCGCCTTAGAACAGTTTTTAGCACAGCCAACCGAGCCCCTATCTCCGAAGACGGGGGAGTTACTCGACAGAACCGTTATCATTCCAAACTTATATATTGCAGGGTTTCTAAAAAAAGTCAAGCGAGTGGATTGTTCTTAACTTAAAACTTAACATAACTTAATATAATAATTGAATTATACTTAAATAATTCAATGAAATTTTTTTAATTCGTATTCGTTTTTATTTGAACTTACTCGCTCGCTTTCTTTGACTTCTTCTCCGTCTTCTTTTCCTTCTTCTCCGTCTTAGGCTCGGTGTCATCCGCGGCCTGTTCAACCGGGACGTCCTCCTTCACCTTCTTCGTCTTCTTGCTCTTCTTGGGAGACTCGTCACGCTTGTCCTCTACCGGCTCCTTCTTCTCTTCCTCAACGACCGGAGCGACCGCGGAAATCACGACCGGCTCATCCTTCTTCTCCACAACGGCCGCCACAGAAACGTCATCGCCCTTCCACTTGGCCTTCTCCTCCGCGGTCAAAGCGCGCCACATCTCACCGAGTTGGCGGGAGACGTCCTGGGGATTCATGGCCGCCGTCTTAACCGAGTCGCGCATCGCGTTTGAGAACTTGATGTAGGACGTCAGCGGCTTCTTCGGCTTTGCCACGTCGGCGTCAGCGTTCTTGGGCGACTCCGCGCGCATGGGCGAATCGGCGCGCGCCTCGACCGGGCGCTTGTTCGCGTCCGCTTGCTTTTTATAGTTAGCCTTCTCATCGGCAGATAGAGCGCGCCACATCTCACCGAGACGACGAGAAATCTCCTTCGGCTTCATATCGGTAAACTCGGTATTCTTGCGAGCCCACTCGCAATAGACCATGTAGCTGTTCAGGTCCTTCTTGACCTTGTCGTCCTTGATAGCCTTGGTCTTCTTGGTCTTTTTATCGTTTTTAATCAAGGCCTCGTTCATAATAGGAGTAAAAAAGGCGACATCATCCTCGTTGGTGAAATCGATGGTCGTGCGACCGGTCTTCGTGAGCGTCTGGATGAGGTTCTGGATAACGGTTTGCATTCTAGTACGATTGTGTGTGTGATATTCTGGGGTACTTAAACACTAGCTTTTTATGTGAAAAATCATTTTTATTTTTCACATTTTACACATAAGTTATTTAGGTTAATTTAGGATACCTTGTTAAGTATAATCATTTCAAGAAGGTTTGCCAATAGCATTTTTTCTCGTTCCCGACGATCTTCTGGAATGGGTGATCTCGTATGAATGGTTCGAATCGTTTGTTTTGGAAAGACAAGATGGGCCAACACGAGCGAACGATCAATATGAAAGGTAGAAGTGCAAACAATGACAGAATAAAAGGAACACATCGAATCAATAATTTGTTTAGAAAAAATAAGATTTTGATAGGTATTAATCGATTTCGTCTCTTCGAGAATGCAAGAAGCATACATTTCACCGTATGTTTTGATAGCGTATTCTTTCATTTTTTTTGACTCGTTATTTCCACCTGTCATGATCACATACGTTTTGTTATTTTGAGTATTTTGAGTATTTTGAGTATTTTGATTATCTTGATTATAAAGCTTGATAAAAGACTCCATCCCTCTATTAACGCGTTCTTCGTAGTATTTTGGGTTAGAATTGCCAAGAACAATAATAAAAGTGGCTGCCATTCTCTTTATATTCTCTTTCTATTCTAGATATAGATATGTAGAATACGATAGAATACGATAAAATAGATCATTTTTATTTATAGGTATATGCGACAATGTTACCTACCATGTATGAAGCAGACTGTTGCCCACTAGTTATGATGTTGGGTTGAGCCGCATCTTTTATGTTTACAGACGATGATGCGCCACCGTCAAGATTAATAGCATCTGTAATTTGTGTTCCATCTGGAAGATTTAATGGAGCAATCAACGCCGGGTTCACAAGAATTGTCGACAAGTCTATCAAGTCTATACCAGTTGCACCTCCGTTCGCATTAGCAAGATCACCCGCAAAGTTGTTTCGTCCAAGAAATGTAAAAAACAAGACGAGCCCATTGTTGGTAGTGGCAATTACCGAACGAGGGTTTGGATTTAATGCATGAATAAAATCACCAGGTCTAATATCGCTTATGTCTTTAATGAATACGTTTTCTGGAATAGGGGGTGCTTGCTCATATACGTTTGCGGCAACAAATTGTGGCTCATTATCATTGTAAGTTTGTCTAAATGATTGATGCCCACCCTGTCGACTAAGATATTTAAGATAATACACGCCATTATCGGAATAGACTTCAAAACGTTTATTATCTGTAAACAATGAAACACCGCCTCCGACAAGTTTTGGCCCAGATGTAAAAATGGATGTATTATTTGACTCATCAAATATATTGTATGGTTGATCTTCTAATACATTTGTCGGCGCTATACTCAGATTTCCATTCTCGTTAATTAAAATGTAGTAATAATCACTGGCATAGTTAAAATTAATATCAGAATCATCGATTGACAATTGATCTTTCTTAAAAAATCCAAATGGTCCAAAGTTCTTCTTCCATTGGAAAAATGCGCCGTTTATAGTAATCCCCTCCCTAATCCTTTCATCTTGTAAAAAACGTTTTGCGTCAATTCGGCAACATTCCGTAGAAAATCGAAACGGTGTAGTGCGCGTTGAAGGATTCCACATTACTGCGCAACTAATATGAAGGTCATCATTGTATTGTGGTTCATTTAGCGTAAGATTGTAATTTTTTCTAGTATTCGTTAATCCTAACAATGTACGTGAAATTCGATAATTTTCATATTGCCATGCAAATCCGGCAGTAATACCGCCAATTCTTAGATTTAATGGCGCATTAATAACTTTAAAGTCGCGAAAAAGGTCTAAATTTCTAACATCGTAATAACGGTCCTGGCCGCTAATATTTTGCGCAGAATATCCGCCTGCGGCGTGTGCAATCGTATATCCATTTGGCATGTTACTACCAATTTGCAATGGAACGGCTGGTATAGGAGGAACTCCATCTGTTCCAGCGACCGCATTAGTTGTTGTACGTTGTATCATATTTAATATTCTACTGGCAATATCTTTTATGCCTCGTACTTGCATCTTACACAACTTATCTATTAATACACGAGGATTTTGAGGGGCTGGAAACATTGTTTCAATAAGATCGTGAGCCATATCACCAAAAGTGTAGGAAAGAATACAAATGGTTATATTGTATAAATCAGTAGCTGATGCTATCATATACGGCGTGCTTTCGGGCGCATTGTTTATGATTTTTCTAAAATACATCATAAAACTTCTTAGAAGAGTAACTAAATCATAGTAGGGATTATATAAATGATTGTCCAAATATGAATTGCCAGTGTTATCTTTTAATTCAACTACCGGGCTGACAATCACGTCATCAGTTTCAAAACGGGCGAATCCATAATCAATAATGACTGGTTGATAACGAGAGTCAACGATTATACTAGTTCTCCCGCTTCGAGCTTGAGCTTCATCTGTAACAATACAATCGTATATACGTTTTTTTACAACTCCACAGTCTCGGAACATAATATTGCCTGTGTGTAAATCGTAGTGCACAAATTTATATTTATCTTGAGAAATGGCTAACGTCATCAAAATTTCATATAAAAGAATCAAATAATCAACCAATGATAATCCGTTAAAACCGTTTGGTATTATGTCTTGGATAGATGTTAATCGTTCCTGTAAAATATACGTCGCCTTTCGTGTTTTATCATATAATCCACTCATACAATATCCAAAACCGTCTGTGAAAGATCTTAATTTTTGTGATAAATAAATGCCGCACAATAATTCTAGAATATGATTGGGAAGGATGTATTTTTTCTTATTAAGAGCGGTATCGACCGTTTCATATTGAATATCATCATTTTTATTTGCAATATCACACAGTTCTTGAAATACTTGTGTTTGTATATTTTGGCATATTTTGGTTTCTTTGATTACATAGCCGCCAAAATTATACACCGCCCCCATTCCACCTCTTGCAAATGGGGGAACGTTTTTAAAACCCGAACCCACTAATTGCTCTATTAACTTACGATTTTGAAATAATTTTGTTACATTTTTTTCTAAAACAGTGTTTAGTTGCCCTTTTAATATTTTGGATGTAATTGCGGCATTCATCATTTCAATGAAAATTTGATGCCCATTCATTTATTATAAAAATGAATTAAATTTTAAATTCGTATAAAAATGATACGATCCTATACATAACTTATACCTAGAATATGAATCTAATTGTGTTCGGACAAGAAGATGATTATAAGAAGTGTGTCGATCGCTCCCATGAATATTTTAGATCACTACCGCAAGATCAAGTTCAATATGTTGACGATCAATACCATACACACGATTTAGTCCGCTTTATCTTCACCGGGCCTATGGCCGTCAAAATGTATTCGTACGCGTGTAATATCCTTCCTTTGAAAATGTTATACTGCCAGGAAAAACCTTTCGAAAAAAACGAAAACATGATTGGGTATCTTGAAGCGGTAAAGAATCTAATCGAACGCGGTCGCGTTGAATTTAATGTATTTCACTCCAAACCACTCGTTTTTTGCACATCACTGCATTCTATTCACCGCCTTACAGCAACAGCATGCATCATGTTCAAATCGTATGAAAAAAGGTTTATTCACGATAACTCCGGTCACGTCAATCGAGATCACTTTGATTTTGAAATGGATAAAATCAAGTCGTATCTTTCGGCTCTTACTGACAAATCCAATAACGAAGTATAACGAAGTATAACGAAGTATAAAGAAGTATAGCGAAATTATATCATTACCGATATAATTTATTTCCCGTGTACAATAAACAATGAGCGTTGAATGGCCGTCGGGTATATGTCTTTCACAGACCGGTCATCTATATATCACGGATACTTTTAACAATAACATTCAAGTATTACGAACAACGGACGGTTCTCATGTACGAGAGATCGGCTCTTTAGGGCAATTCACAACACCAAGCGGAATTCGTATTTCCCCAGACGGCGAAAAATTATATGTCGCGGATACTAATAACGATCGCGTCCAAGTATTACGAACAGACGGGTCACACATCCTAACATTCGGCTCACATGGGACCGGTAATGGCCAATTCAATTTCCCATTCGATGTATGTATTTCTCCTAGCGGTGAAAAAATATATGTCACCGACGCCCATAACCATCGCGTTCAAGTGTTTCGTGCTGATGATGGTATACACCTCCAAACATTCGGCGCCCCCGGTCAATTCGTACGCCCAATTGGTATATGTATTTCCCCCGATGGTGAAAAATTATATGTTACAGATTCCGATATCAATCACATTAAAGTATTACAGACCTTGGATGGAACCCCAATCCAAACATTCGGGGCGGGAATACTTTATCACCCATGTGGTATATGTATTTCACCTAACGGCGATGAATTGTATGTTGCTGATAAGTATAACCATCGCATCCAGACGTTTCGAGTAGATGGGACGTTCGTTCAAACGATCGGTCAATTCAATTTCCCGACCTCCGTGTGTGTTTCATCCGTAGGTGAACTATATGTCACAGACGAAAAAAGAATTAAAGTGTATCAAGTATAGGTTTATTCCCCGCGGAATAGGGAAACGTGTGTTTTATACCCGTTTCTTTCAAACAGGCGTTTTGCGTAATACAGGCATTCATAAGAAGGTCGGTAATGACCCGATTTATTATTAATTGTAATCGACCCGTCACGATTGACGAGTAATTCACCTCCACACAATATGTTTTTACCTTTTACTAAATTATCGTGATTCAACATTTCTTTAAACGGTCTGGGCGCCTTTGCGATTGGAACCCGTCGTAGTAACTCCGCTTTAAATCCATCTTCTTTTTCATCATCATATCTACTACTTTCTGCTCTATCCCCTCTAAGCGCATTTGACCAACTAAGTTGATTACGAGGTTGCAAAATATCCAAATCTTGATGATATCGTGTCTGAAATAACACGGTAGTTGGCGATGATTCAGGTATGGCCCAAATAAAATAATCGTTTTGGTCGTCGAGTAGACCCTTCAAGTCTATATTTGGACGAAGTGTCATCATCTCAATTTTAACACCTCCCCCATTTTTAAAATCCACATCTGTAAATCGGTCGTGCATCATATTATCATAAGGTCTCAATTCTTCCTCCTCTATATCTTGGTCTTCGCTCGTATCGGCCTGGTTCACACAAGTGTCACCGCCGCCGTTTGACGAACATCTAGACACATAAGGTCGCTGGGTTCTTCGTCGAACCTCATCTAGTGGTAAATCACAAAAGTCTTCTTTTTCGACACACGGTGTTTTCGAGTCGCCCCATCTTGTATTCGAAGGGCAATGAACCGGATTAAATTCGGGGCACTTCATTACAATCTCATCCGCGGGAGACGATAGTGAAACAGGTAGTGATAACGAGGGTGGAACCAATCCTGTGTTCATTCGGTAGGAACGACGAGTGGATTTACGTTTGGGTGATTTACGAGTTTTACGCTTGGACGATTTACGCTTGGGTGACTTACGTTTGGGCGACTTACGTTTGGGTGACTTGCGTTTGGGTGTTTTACCCTTAGGCGATTTACGTTTGGGTGATTTAAGTTTAGACGATCCGCGTTTGACAGAACGAGGCATTATTTTTATTTTAATAAAAATAATAGATTTTAACTAAAATTGAATGTCTTATATCTTATACGTATAATACGCATTATTATGATAAGTTATGATAAGTATAGGTGTGATAGAAACAGAAGAACTACCGCGTGTTCAGTCCAATTTGTTATATGCAAATGTATATGCAAATGTAATTCTTGCATTATTGTATATGATACTACAAGTTGGAGATTTTTATTTTTACGTCACCTTACCCGAACCGTATGTATCCATAAAAGGATTTGATATTTCGCTTTCATTATGGCTATTATCCAACGGCATTTTCGGAATTCAAACAGCGATATTTTATGTGATTTATCAATGGTATCGTATGTTAACCATTGTCGCCGTACCCCATTTAAGATCTTCTGTTTTTTTGTTTTTGGTGTTTGGATCATCGTGGACATTAACAGGGTGGAGTTGTTTGTATAACATCCAAATAAGTATTCGTAATGATCATAATGCCGTATTCGAAAATTATATGTTTTTCAAGCTCGGTATGCAATCGATGTTCTTTTCATTAGGATGGTGTGTATTTTGCCCATGCGAAAATTAAGGTTTAAATATCCAAAGATGTAAAATAAAAGATATGAGTGATATAACGGACCTTTCAGATAAGGAACAAATAGACAGAGAGGTCGATCGTTTGGTCGATATCGGTATCAATAAGTTCATCAGTAGGTTTAATGTCACGATTGTTGATAGACCAGAACCAGTCGTCGAAATTGATCCCGAATACGGCGTAGATAAAGAATTCTTGGACGTACCCGTTTTATACGAAACACGTGGTAAACCATTAGAACGTAAGACATTCCGTGAATTAGCAAGTATAATCAAAAAACATGATCGTATCTATTATCGAAATAATTCCAATCAAGAAGAAGGTCCTGATCATAAGGGTTTTGAATTAAACAGAAAGATTAGTTTTAAAAATTTAACGTGTTTTTTTAAAAAGCTTGGTTATAGAATAACTCTATTTGGCGCGAGAGGAGATCCAACGTATAATTGTGTTGCTATCTAATATTGATTTAAATATCCTTTTAAAATAAAAGATATGAGTGATATAAACATAACGGACCTTTCGGATAAGGAACAAATAGACAGAGAGGTCGATCGTTTGGTCGATATCGGTATCAATAAGTTCATCAGTAGGTTTAATGTCACGATTGTTGATAGACCAGAACCAGTCGTCGAAATTGATCCCGAATACGGCGTAGATAAAGAATTCTTGGACGTACCCGTTTTATACGAAACACGTGGTAAACCATTAGAACGTAAGACATTCCGCGAATTAGCAAGTATAATCAAAAAACATGATCGTATCTATTTTCGAAATATTCTTAATCAAGAAGAAGGTCCTGACCATAAGGGTTTTGAATTAAGTACTAAGATTAGTTATGAAAATTTAACATGTTTTTTCAAAAAGCTTGGATTTTATTATATAAGTCTATTTGGCGCACGAGAGGATCCAACGTATGATTGCGTTGCTATCTAATATTGATTTAAATATCCTTTTAAAATAAAAGATATGAGTGATATAACGGACCTTTCAGATAAGGAACAAACAGACAGAGAGGTCGATCGTTTGGTCGATATCGGTATCAATAAGTTCATCAGTAGGTTTAATGTCACGATTGTTGATAGACCAGAACCAGTCGTCGAAATTGATCCCGAATACGGCGTAGATAAAGAATTCTTGGACGTACCCGTTTTATACGAAACACGTGGTAAACCATTAGAACGTAAGACATTTCGTGAATTAGCAAGTATAATCAAAAAACATGATCGTATCTATTATCGAAATAATTCCAATCAAGAAGAAGGTCCTGATCATAAAGGTTTTGAATTAAACAGAAAGATTACTCATGAAAATTTAACATGTTTTTTCAAAAAACTTGGATATAGAACAACTACATTTGGTGCGAGAGGAGATCCAACGTATAATTGTGTTGCTATCTAAATATTTTATTTATGTATAATATTAAATGGCTTCTGAAATCATTAAAAAAGAATTGTTTCCTGGTATTCCAATTGAAGATGTTATATCTCACCAAGATTGTATTGATAATATGTCCGCTATATGCAACATTCGACAAACGGGACAAGATATATTTTTTAGAGCAAAAAAGATTTTTAATACGTCTTCTTATCCGTGTGACACACAATGGGAAATTAGTGAAAACTCGATTGGAGAAGAGTCATCTAATGGCTTAGTTTACGAAGGAGAATGTGACGGTGAATCAAAAGAATATGCTTTAAAGTACATCAATTTAAAGAATTTGTCCACACAAGATCTAAAAAATATTGCAAAAGAGATAAACTTGCAACAACTCGTCTATAAAAAGTCTGGATTTACAACACCCATTTACCAAATCTTTATAAATGACGAGTATTTAATGTTTGTTACCGATAGACTTAAAACAACTGTTTACCGGTATCTTGTTGAAACTCTTGACCGTGACACGTCACTACAAACAATTGAAACTTTGAAAAAGATATTGAAGACATGTTACGACATAAGTATCGAACTAATGAAAACGCATAATATTTTTCACGGAGACGAACACCTTAACAATTTTATGTTATCAGATGATTTTAACGAAGAAAACTTTGATCCATCAACAATAAAAATAATCGACTTTGGAAAGACAAATGTTTATAATAGCGTAGATCAACGATCTAAAATGATTTTATATAAACAACGTTTGGATGCAATAAACAATCTTATTGACTTTAATTTGAATAATTTTCGATATAATAAGCCTTTATTATTGAAATCTGTATCAGATTTGATGCCAAATATTAAGCAATATTTATAATACAAAAAAACGAGACATACAACTTCCACCTTCGTAAGTTGCGAAACACTCTCGAAAAGTCCAATTATATAAAAATTATATAATTGATTTTTCATATATCATTCTATATCATATAATAATATCATATGAAACCATGTTCCACGGGCAGTTCATAGGCCGCGAGACCGTTTTCAAAGAATACAAAAAATTCTCGTTCCATCATATCGGTCTTCCCTTTGATGCTGAGGAGGCAAAGTCATACGTCGAGAATTTCAACTGGAATTTCAATGATATGATTGTAGAGACCCTCGCAAAATACGCGTCAATTTATCTTCCTAAATATGCATGTGCCTTTCTCGACCAGAATACACCAGACGACGAACCCGGTTCGTTGTCTATTGGCGTAAATGACGACGGGCGAATAAGCGGTATTCCGTACCAAGGCGTTCTTTCGGCCGATTTTTTATCGACTGTAGGGCTCCATAAATTGATAATCGAAGATGAGAACGGCGTGTGTCAACCGTTCGAACTACGCGATCTATTCGACATGGAATTCATACCCGTAGAATACCACAATAAAGAGTTACCCGAGGTACACCCTCAACTATCTCTTTACCTTCAAAAAAAGAAGGCTTTTGAAGACAAGATTCAACATCATTCCGAGCAATACATGAAATGGCAGAAGAAGAATGATTTGTATTCGGGGAAACTGGTTGACCTTTATGAAAACCCTGAGTCGCGTAAAGAGTTTTTGAACTACCTTCGTAAGCGTAAAAAGTACGAAATGATCGAGCGTGTTAAGAAGGGCGAGACGATTGAACAGCAACGGTATGATAAAATCCGAGAATTTCGAGAACGCGGCGACAACCTATACTATTGGCTGTGTACGTGGAAAGACGAAATATTGGATGACATTCGCAAGAAAAAGCCGATTCGCGAGAAGGCCTATAAAAACATCATTTCGAGGCTGGAAACCATTTATTCGCCGAGTCATATTCTAATTAACACAGGGGACTTGGTTCCGTGGTGGATGCAGTACAACGAGGGGATGAATTTGTATGTCATTCGTTTTGTGTTCCGGAAAGAAAAGAAGGACGAAATCAAGACAAAGGGGTGGACGATACGGTTTATTGATCATCTTCGCCGCAGTGTGAAATGTTTTCGAACGGTCGTTGACAATCAGCCGTGCTGTTTGCCGTATGATTAGTCGCGTGACTACGTAATATGTGTAATATGATTCTTTCGTTGAAGAGGGATGATCGGTGGACTTGGCGGTGTGTCAAACGTTCGAAATCGTTCTGGGTGGGCCGTTTTATAGCGATCAAAAATGTCACCCAGTGAAATATTACTAGTTTCACGTGTAACTGGTGGTGGTACCTCGACTTTGGACGGAGGCTGTACGTCTTCAAAGATGTCATCCAATGATATTTCACTCGTCCCTCGTGTGACGGGTTCAGGCATGGTTCCTTCTTGCTCAGGTTGATAAGATACAATAGGCGTGGGCCAACAACAACCCATTTTATTTTACAAAAATCTTATAAATCACATATATATCATATATAGAACGCCCAACAAGATTATGTAGTAGTTGTAGTAGGAAGTAGTAGGAAGTAGGATTCTACTTATCTAAAAAGCATTAATATGTAAAAATATGTAAAAATATGTAAAAATATGTAAAATTGATATATATCATCGTAATGATATCATCGTAATGATAATAGTAATATAGTAATAACATGAATAATTGTGCGTATTATCCAGGAGCTGGTACAGATATTGTCCCTCCTATTATGTTTCGTTCCATCAAAATGTGGTATTACATGGATTCGCAACCAAATTCAGAATTTGGTGATGATCTTTATGAAGGATTTTCTCGCCCGCAATTCATTCCCCAATTAATCCGGGTTATGAATCAAAATGATTTCGAATTTAAACTAAAAGAAAAAGATGTATATACATTTTATAATTCTACATATGGACAAACGATTCGATATGAAACTAATGCTGTTTTTCCCAAGGCATTACAACCATATCATATAGAATGCAATTCATTGGTATTATGTGGATATGAATTAAGTGATCCTCCCAAAGATTTTATTACCTCTTACCCTCATATTATTACCGATACTAAAACATGTCATGAACAGTTATTATATAATGCGTGTAATATTTCTACTATGATTTATGACAAACATTGGAAATACTGGAAAGATGAAAACCTGACTATTCGTAAGATTCAACGTTATGTAAAAGTGACAGAAGGACTTGTTAAAAATATACAATAGGCCATATTTTTACAAATTATAAAAAATCATATATATATAATAAATGAGACCAGTAAAATTATGCGTCAGCAAAAAAAAACTAATTTTTACAGACGAAAAATTCAATAGAAGCCAAATCTTAAAAGAGTTAAATTTGGTAACAGGCGAAGAAAGAGTTCTGCCATGCGAGAGTTATTCATTAACACCGCGAATTTCACAAAATGGTCAAATTCTTTTTGTCTTGCGTTCGACCAAGAATAGTAGTGTCTCGAGTGGGACCGCGGAAATGGATGTCTATAATTTAACAGATGGCGACACTCGCCGCATAAAAACATTTAATCTTCCTGGAAGATGTCGTAATTTTTGTGTGTCACCAGATGGTAAACATCTTTTTGTCAAATCTGACGAAAAAAAGAGAGGCTTAGACGAGCATTACAGTATTATCCATATATTGGACGCCGAGAATGGCTCAATTGTCCGAACGATAGATATGAATGTCTCGACTAGAATTGGCCCACAAGACTTAGAAGTTTCGCCGGACGGTAAACTTCTTTTTGTCACGATGGGGCGTTGTGACATTCATGTGATAAGGGTAGAAGACGGGGAAACCGTTCGACAATTCAGAACACATGACTGCGACGATAACCCTGGTCAAGGGGGTATATGCATTTCACATGACGGAAGTGAATTATATGTCGCGCAAACATTTAACGGTCGTATACAAATTGTAAAAGCTGAAGACGGCTCTCATGTCCGAACGATCGTTTTAGATCCAGAACAACATCCGTGGGGGCTATGCCTTTCACCCAATGGACGTGAATTGTATGTGACTGACTATGATGCAATTTATGTGTTTCAAGCGTAAAATAAAAATGATATAATTATGATATTATGATATGATTACATCATTACAACTGAATATGTCCACTGTTCACATTCGCGCTTGCACCTGCCAAACCGACGTATTGCGCGCCGCCTGCCGAGACATCCCTCCGCAATGCCAGAGAAAGAATTGCACGAACGAGGCCATGTCGAAACCTTCGTGGTCACTTTCTCCTTACGCCACAACAGAGGAAAAGTATCACAGTCTCTGTCACTACTGTCGCGAGACGGACCGCATTGCCAAACTCAAACAGCGACCGTTTTCATTCGAGATGGACGACATGGAAGATATTGAAAAATGATGGGTGATGATAAAATAAAAAACATAAAAAACATAAAAAACATAAAAATGTTATATTTACAAAATATAACATATCCCAAATACAAAATGAAACGTAACAATATACGCCGTAATAGCCGACAACGCAAGGCCGTAATGCTGGTCGGTCTCCCGGGAATGGGCAAGACATCGATCGCAGCAGAGATGATGAAGAAAGACCCCAATCTGCGCATCATAGAACAGGACGCGCATTACGTGAACGGCAAGGCAGACACATCTTCTTACCTCGAAGCGATCAAGGACGCCGTCATTACACACAGCGTTATTTTGTGCAAGAATCATCACACGCGACAAAGCCGCGACGAAGTGCTACGCGTTCTAAGGCGGAAACGCATAACGTGCATTACCGTTAATCTGGTGCCGGCGGTGGTAGACGATGCTGTCATTTCGAACCTCCTCGACCGTATCGAAAAAAGGCGAGACGGGTCCTCTCACCTAAAAATAGATCAAACACACACGCGTGCGCGTGCCCGACAGAACATCGTGTACGGATTCGTTAAGAAATATGAAGAACCGGACGAGCCTTTCGTTCGTCTTAATTACTTGGATGACGTCGAAAAACAAGCCGAGATTATATTAAATTATATTTGAAATACCTCGACAACCTTATCTAGAATGATAAGGAAGAGTTCTCTATTCTGAGATACACACGGGCTAGAAGGATGATAAATTTTTAGATTAATGGTTTGGACATGTTCTCCGTCTTCACGGAACTCCGAAAGAGAAAAATTAGGTGTACGACCAAATTTTTGTTTTTCACACAGTGCAAAAACTCTGCCTTGTGAAACGTGTATATCTTTTGTTTTGAATAGGTGCGCGTCGTCTAGGTTTTTGGGAACCTCGATCGTTCGAAGGTGTGTTCCAAAGAGATCCATCACCCTGATATTTCCGTCTTTACACAGACAAAATAGTTTATCGTTTTCTGTACATATACTTGTCACATCGTGTCTGTCGACTGTTTGAAGTTTTCGAATACGTGTCCCGTTGGCCGGTTTTAAGACAGAGATTTCTGTCTGATTTTGACCGATTTCACCGTTAACGTAAAAGAGTTGGCTGCCGTCTTGTGATATACATATATCATACGGATAATTCGCGCAGTTTATGGTACGCAAGTGTGTTCCGTCCGTTGTATCAAATATTTTGATTTTTTTACCGTACATTTGCGCTACAAAAAGTTCTCGGCCGTCGTGTGACACGCATATACTATTCGGTGAATCATCGAGTTGATTCATTCCTATGGTTTGGAGGTATGTACCGTCATACGCATTTAATACAAGGATACGGTGGTGTTTGATGCCGAAAAGATCCAGAATAAAGAGTTTACTGCCATCGGCTGAAAGACACAAGTCTTTCGGACTTTTTAAGTTGTTCATGTTTATTTTATTATAAAAATTTTAATAAAATTTACATTTGAAGTACCGCGATAAGTTTCTCGAATGGATATGAAACGAAGAGTTCTCTATTCTGAGATACACATAGGTTAAACGTTTGTTTATTTTTTTTATTATTAATAACTTGGGTTTGAACGTGTTCTCCATCGTCTTGACGGAACTCCGCATAAGAATGTTCAAATAGATACCCAAAATTTTGTTGCCGACACAGTGCAAAAAGTCTGTCTTGTGAAACGCGTATCTTGATTGGGTGGGCTTGGCCCAGGTTTCTAGAAACATCGATCGTTCGGAGGTGTGTTCCAAAGAGATCCATCACTCTGATATCTCCGTCTTCGCACACGCAAAAGAGTTTGTCGTCTTGTGAAATGCATATACTTTGTAGCTTGTATCCTAATGTATCGAGTGTTCGAATATGTGTCCCATCGTTTGAATTTACCACAAAGATTTCTCGTCGATTTTTTTGACCCACGTAAAAAAGTTTGCTATCGTCATGCGATATGCATATATCATACGCATACCTATTTACATCATACGCATCTTTCTCACATTTCATTGTGCGTAAGAGTTTTCCATTCGATGTATCAAACACTTTGATTTTTTCTTTGTCCATTACAAAAAGTTCGAGGCCGTCGTGTGACACACATATACTAATCGGCTGATCGAGTTGATTCATTCCTATGGTTTGGAGATGTGTACCGTCATTCGCATTTAATACAACGATATAGTTGCGACCATGACTGCCGACTGGGCTGAAAACATCCACAATAAAGAGTTTACCGCCGTCAGGTGAAAGACATAAGTCTGACGGAAATTTTAAGTTGTTCATTTCTTTTATTATAAAAATTTTTAATAAAATTTAGTAATTATAACTTTATTGAGTCAAGTTATTGAATGAGTATATTGATAATGTGGTGATCAAAAATGGAATCCGTAAAAAAATCGTCGTCTTTTATTTCGAAACGCCCGCTTTTTGAGATAAAGAATAGACGCGGGCTTGGAGCACTAATGATTGTTTTGATGTATTCCCGCAGGTGTTTTACGGTGTCTATCTCTATGGTCACACTGTATTGTTCTTCGCATGGATCACTTGCACACAAACGAACTAAAATTTATATTATTGTAAAATAAATTTATTTGCGAACACTCTTCTTATTCTTTCTGCTCTTCTTAGTCGGGCTCTTCTTAGCCTTTCTACTCTTATTCTTTCCACTCTTCTTATTCTTTCCGCTCTTCTTGGCCTTTCTACTCTTATTCTTAGCCGCGCTCTTCTTAGCCTTAAATTGAAGACGACGGGATTTTGAGACAGGCTCTTCATGATCACTTCTTCTCTTCTTCATGGGCTTCGATCGTAATCTTAGAATCACGTGTATCGGCGTTCCATCTTGTATGTTCATTTCCTGTGCGATACCGCTAAAAGGCCGGTCATCTCCATCTATGAATATACCGCGACTTGCATTATACAATCTAATGTCGTCGGCAGCATAACCCGCCGCCAATGCAACTCTTCTTTTTACAGAGAAGACTGTATCACCATCTCTGATATCGATTGGGAATGTTCCTACCATCGTTATTGCGTTAAACGTAACCATTTTATATATTTTATAAAAAAAATATAATTTAAAGTTATTATTATAATAATAAAGGGAGATTAGCTCAGAGGTAGAGCTCTCGATTGCAGATCGAGTGGTCATCAGTTCAATTCTGATATCTCCCTTGAATTTATAAAAATGTTTTATAAATTTTCGAGAGAGATATAAAATATAATGTTCACCGATTTCGACGACGATGACGACAATTTCAAGGTTCATATCACGATCCAACAACGGACGGCGAAAAAGTACACGACAAATGTTTCCGGTATTCCAGAAAAGTACGATCTCCCCAAAATTCTAAAATACATCAAAAAATTTTACACGTGCGGCGGAAGCATCGTTAAAGATAAGGATGGAAATGACGTGATTCAAGTAGCAGGGGACCAGCGTGAGAATATCCGCAAGTTTTTTCTGGAATGCGATGTCATGGATGACCATCATATTATCATGCACGGTTTTTAGAAATTTTAGAAATTTAAATGTATGTTATATATTATAAGTATATAATATAGTTAAAATGCCCACTGTATATGGAATTCGTTACGATGATCCATCAATTCGTGCGTTTTTTGAAGAAAGACATGTGACCATTTGTGTAGACGATATCCAGATCCCGATTACGATCGAAGACGATATGATCTATCTTACGGATTCACTTGAACGTAACGTCTACGACATTCGCAACGCCCGCGACATGTCCCGTGTTATCCAGTTTCTCCGACAAATTGGCAGCGTAAACGACGTGCCGTCGATTCATACGATTTGATATAGAATTCAAAAAAATAAAATTGAGAGATTTCAAAAAAGATGGAACAAAAAATAACATGGCTTATCGTCACGATTACACCGAGCGGCAACCAATCGTTGATACTACCAATGTCGATGTTCGACATCCCTATGACGAACAAGACGTAAGGGAAAACCCCTCGAATTGGTCCATTTTTTGTGTCGTATGTCTGTCTCTTGGCATGATCGTTCTTTACAACATATCCATCTATTGTTCGTTTTATGTAGACGATATCATGTTTTCGATGTGGCTAGCCGTAAATGGCCTGATCGGAACATACCTTGTGCTTAACGCCGTGACACATTGGCTCGCGTTAAATTGGATGGAATCGTGTAGACTATACGTTTTTTTCACGAGGATGATTCATATTATCGGCACGGTCTTTATGACGATTTGGACGATTATGGGTTGGAACTATTTCGCGAATCATTTTACACAACCCACAGTCCCGTTCTCATTCTACACATTCATGTGGGTCTATCTCACGGCACAAACGGTTCTAGTGATTCTGTCGTGCGTTATTTCATATCTATTCTGCAAGTTCTTTTTCGAGAGAAGCAATGCCCGTATCGCGTGATACATATACATAATATATACTAATAAAAATGAAAATGTCGTATGTAATATCTTATATTAATATGATATCATATCATATAATATAAGAATATGAAGCTTTCCATCAAAGATCTCGCCGGTCACATGTTGTATCTGTCAACATCCTCCCTGAAAGACGCGAAAACCGAGCTGGCTGTTAAATACGGAAAAGACCTGGGGTGCGTCGTCCTGTTTGATCTATCTACCGGAAAAGAGCTGGTCGACGAAGACTTCGAATGCGATACAGAAAAGGAAATAGAATGCGGGGTTTATATCAGTTCCTACTCAAAAGAAGACAAGGAAGTCTTTGAGAAATTCATGTATCCACACGACGGGAATATGAATTTCTTTTTTGATGTTTACATGGACGTAACCTACAATCCAAAGTCGATCGAGAAAGAACTGTTTATCATCATTCATAAATTGCCCGAATTGTTTGAATGGATTCACGATAGGAATGTCACCCAATTTACGTTTGAAACATACCACATCTCCCACGAATGGTTTCGAGAAGTACAGACATTCGATACCATATTTGACAGGCTCGTTGAATGTCTGGCCGATAATAGCACACTGAAACATCTTAATCTCAGCATCTTTCAAAACTACCTTTTTAGACACCCCAAACAACTTGAAAAATTGCAGGATACGTTGAATCGACATCCGCTGTTAGACCGTATTTATCTGTCGCGGCACGACCAGCGAAATGACAAGGTCATTCAACTTGTGAAAGGATATTCTAATAGTTATTCTCTACCTTATCCTTATCATAAATCTTAGGAATTTGAGGAATTTGAGGAATTTGAGAAATAGGAATGGCAACGTAGATATCATCAACGCAACAAAAGAACATTTATAATTTATAATTATAAATTTTTACATTTGAAACACCTGGATACGATAGTTCCAGGTATCTGCTACAATGACTTCGCCGTCTCTCGAAACACACACGCCTTGTGGGCCAATAAATTTTCCATTGGATTGTCCATGTCCACCTATGGTTTGGATAAGTGAACCATCATCGGTACGTAATACTCGTACGTGACTATAAAGTCCGTCCGTTACATACAGCTCTTTGCCATTTGGTGAAAGGCATATACTGGATAACTCCGCGTCTTCTTGTTCATCATCTCCAAACCTAGTAAAAATAGATCGAACGAAACTACCATCTAAAGTGCGAAATACTGCAATATTTTTTTGTCCCGCTACAAAAAGAAGTTCATTGTCATGAGAAAGGCATAACCCGTCGGGATGATAAATACTATCGATGGTTCGTAAGTGAGAGCCGTTCGCCGCGTTTAACACGTGGATGCCGTTATTATCTGATACATATAATTCTTCGCCATTCCAGGAAACGCATACACCTCTTGGATATTTAAAATCACGAACGATCGCGCGGACATATGACCCATCTGTGGCGTTAAAGACTTGGATGCACTGATTGCGCGTATCGGCTACATATAATTCTCTACCATCGGGAGAAATGCATATACCATATGGTTCACTTAATTGGCCCGGATCGTTTCCGATCGTCTGGATAAGTGTTCCGTCCGCTTTATTTAAAACGCGGATGACATTGTATCTTATATCTGTGACAAAAAGAAGTTTGTTATCGTGTGAAAGACATAGACCGTTTGGTTGCATATTTATTATATATTTTATATCTACTAAATATATAATTTTATAAAAAAAGTAGAAATAGAAATAAGAAAAAACAAAAAACAAATTCTAAAAAGTAGCGCTACGCGATGGACCAACACACACACAATTTTAGTGTGTGTTGACGTCTTTTTAATCTCGAAGAAAGGGGGATTCTTTTTTTTCGTTTTTCACGTCGTTTTTCACATTGTTCGTGATTTACGACGACGTTAACGCCGACAACTCTGAACGAAACTTACTATCGTCCTTCTCGAAACAAGCTAGCTCCATCACCTTTGGAGAACAATATTCATACAATGTCGAATCCACGTGGCCGTCTTCCTTTGTCCATATCTGGTTTCCCACCTCTGCCGCCTTCTGCTGTATTTTGCTATTAATCAGGGCCTTTGTCAACTTCTTGGCCTTTACGTCCCTCTCGATATCACCATCGTTGTTGGTAAACTCAAAGGTTTGACGACTTGAATCAACGCACACATACGCCTTCTTTCCGTCGGGTCCCGTCAACATCTTTTCACAAACCATCTTTGCAAGCCCCTTCTGACCACCCGCAGCTACCTCTTTGGTAAAGTGCTCGTCTAGGACCTTTGTCACGTGTTCATGAGAGAGGTTTAGGGTGTTGTTGTTGACGACCACGTTTGTGGTCTTTACAGTCTTTGGCTCGGACGCTATGTTAGTAACAACATTCTCAAATTTTTCCAAACGTGATTCAAGTTTAGTGATATAGTCTTGTTTTTGTGTTTCTAATTTTTCCTCATACGCGGTTCGTTGTTTTTCGAGTTTAGTGATACATTCTTGTTTTTGAGCTTCTAATTTTTCTTCATATTCAGTTCGTTGTTTTTCCATTTTGGCGACAGACTCTTGTTTTTGAGCTTCCAATTTTTCCTCATATTCAGTTCGCTGTTTTTCTAATTCTTGAATTTTTTGTTCATATTGACTTCTTTCCTTTTCTTTGCATATTGAAGCATGATCATTTAAGTTTTGATGTGTTGTGAATTTTTTACCACAAAATTGGCAATCAAATTTGCTACAAACTTTTCCTTGTAGTTCAAGACAATATTTTGCCGTTTGTTGGTGTGTTACAAGCGTTCCTTTATAGGCAAACTCTTTCTTGCAAAATTGGCAATTCATATCTTTATTATATGAAAAAATAATATTTTTTATGAAAAAAGATTAAAAAATATTATTTTTTCATAAAAATAATATTAAGCGAGAAAACGAGCACACTCGTCAATAGTCTCTATAAAATACGAAACCTCCTTGTCCTTTGGTAAGATAAAACGATCACGATTGGCCTGTTCGCGAAAGTCTCTAAGTTTAGATAATACCATCGTTTCGACAGTTTCCATGTCTTCTTCGCTTTTACACTCGCGATAATGAACGACGGTGTGGTCACATGTCTTGTTATACGTGCTAAGACGGCTAGTAAGATTCTTTGCCTTTCCTATGATGTAGGTGCGACGTTGAAGGTGGTCGTCTGTCGTAAGCATATAAATCACATTGCGTTCTGGATACTCGACACGACGTTGTTTACTAAGGCACACCGATTCAAGTTGTTTGATCCGATGGTCCTTTATACGCATATCGCGTTCTTTTTCACGTAGTAGATTAAGATCGATTTCGATAGATCCTTGGTTGAATAAGGTACGAACCCATTTACTGACTTGAATCGCAAATTTAGGAGAAATCCATTGCGCAAGTTGGATTGATAAATCAGGGTGGATCCACGATCCTTGTTTTGATTTATCATTTCCACCTCGTTTCGTTTCTACGAATGCCGATGGGAGGATTCCCCCATCGGTGGATAATTCGATGATCAACTCTTTAGTTGATTCCAATCTAAACCAATCCTTAAACAGTTTTCCACCAGCTTGGCATAGTTGGGTTGCGTTGACATAGTGGTCAATGGGGCGAGAAGTAATCACTATGTTATTAAGAGTGATATTTGAGTAGTGTTCTTCTTCATCTTTAATTTCTTCGATGACGATTGAACTCATCTGTTCATGAAGAGGGATTGGTATTTCGTTATTGTTTTCATCTTCCGTGTTGACAACTACGTTGGTAGTTGTCTTTACAGTCTTGGGTTCATTTGCCATTTTCACGACCGTTGTTTCAAATTTATCCAGTCTAACTTCGAGCTTGGTGATATACATGTTTTTCTCACTAATTATACTTTCGAGGCTCTTTATACGTTCATCATGATATCGATCTTTCTCTTCAAGTTTGTCTTGATAGTATTTTTTTTGGTCATCGAGATTTTTTTGTATTTTTTGCTCGTTTTCTTTATTTTCTAAGCGTTTTCTCTCTTTACATGATATGATATGTGTAGTAAGACGTTCATTTGTCGATAAATATTTTTTACAATAGGAGCACTCGTAGTTAGTATCCTTTTTTCCTTGTAATTCCAAACAATATTTAGCCGTTTTCTTATGATGTTCTAATGTATTTTTTGTACCAAATATTTTTTTACAAACATTACATTCCATTTTATTATTAATAAGATTAATTATTTAAATCACAAAAAATCGCGATTTTATCGCATTTATTTAAGAATAAATGCGAATGTTTTGTGGTTATTTATTAAATCAAATCGTTATTCCTCGCGGTTGAGTTATTTAACCGAGAAAACGAGCACACTCGTCAATAGTCTCTATAAAATACGAAACCTCCTTGTCGTTTGGTAAGATACGTTATGTACTTATACAGAGTAGAAACGTCCAAAAATCGTTATCATCGCTGTTAAATCATTTGACGAATTCGTTCGAATGTTTGCACGGCACGTGTCAATACGTTTTGCGGTGAAGGTGGAACATGCGAACTTGACGGAGGTGCCAGTGTATTGCGAGGAGACCGTTCTGATTCTTGTAAACGATCTCCCGTATATATTACAGGCGACCTGCTTCTAGCGTTGATAAACTCAACTTCTTCATCATAGTCTGGTGTATCGTTATATTCAACTGGCGAGACAGGGCGCGGGTATGTTCTATCATCATCTGAAAACGCCGCCGACCGATACGATGCCGGCCCGCGTTCACCAGTTGCCGGTGAACGCGGGCGAAGCTCAATTTCCGGATCATCTCTTGCGGTGCTAGATGATGAAAATAACATTCGGTCACTCGATACAGGCGAACGTGAAGGTTGTGGCCTGGAACGAAATGGCGGCGCAGTTCTCGAACGTCGAATAGATGGTGCAACTGTTTTACTGTTGTCATCAACATTCGATACAACTATTTCGATCATTTCCCGATCGTCATGATTGTATAGCAAAACTACACCGAACAAATCTTTTGCCAAAATGTCTAATACGGTATGCATCACACACTCGGTATCAAGTGATACCCATCCAAAACCGTCATGAAGTACCCACAGAATGACGTAACCATTCCATACAACCGCCGTGTACAAAACCACAAAACGATTATGCCCGGATTGTGAATTGGGGTTCCTAGGATCCGGTGTAATACCCAATACGGTATCGAGAATTGGATAGAAAAAAAAGCAGCCAAGAATGAAAAATAACCATTTACTTGTATTTGTTGTTGATATTGATGCGAACCAGCCTGAACCAATCATCAGTATGTCCATGAAGCAAACATAGAACATAGTAGATTTCGATATACCGATCAGCATACATAGATCGATTAATAGCAATGGCGTTCCAATCAAGAACTCCATGTATCTCGCCCAAAGAACGAGATGGCCTTCTGTGGTAATATAGTCAGATTGTCGCAGAGCCATTAGAAAATAGCACATGGAAGCAACACTGCAAATGATGGTATTGATACTGTAGTATATTTGGTGAGTTTCTTTTCCGCGTTTTGATGCGACAATATAGGCGAGAGTTGCAAAACAATGAGATACGACGCCAACCCAAAGGGCGACCATTCCTACTTGACCGAGATCTAGATGAGCGTCATTGATAGCGGTATTGTTAGCGGAATCAAATTGATTATTTTGAATATTTTGAATATGTTTCATTTGTTTCATTTGTTTCGATAAATTATAACGCCGAGTTTCGTTTGAAAAACATTTTTACATTTTTATTGTCAATAAAAATGGTATGAAAGCTATATGGATTAATGATAAGAATAGTGATAATGAATAGTGATAATGAATAGTGATAATGAAATAATGATTCTAATACATAGACGGTATAGTGTAAACGAGTGTAGTGTAAACGAGTGTAGTGTAGACGAGTGTAGTGTAGACGAGTGTAGTGTAGACGAGTGTAGTGTAGACGAGTGTAGTGTAGACGAGTGTAGTGTAACGGGAAGCGAAAGTACGGATAGAACACTAAAGTACGAAAAGTACGGATAAACCTAGGTCTAAAAAAGTAGCGCAAAAAGTAATCAAGAGCTCATAATATTGGTATTATTCGTAATCGTAATATCCTTTTTCTCGATAGATGTTTCGTCCTTGACTCGTTTTTTATTTATCTTTTGTGTGACTAAATGTTCCGACAACTCGCGTGTAATGAACGGTTTACGCGTGAATGATAGCGAACGATGATTGGTAATAAAGGGATGGAAAAGCACTTGTGTAGAAGTAAACCGTTTTACGGGGTCGACCGTAAGCATTTTACGGATCAGGTCTTTTGCTGTATCGGAAATATCATCCCAATAGGGAGATGGGAACGAATAACTCCCAGATTGAATCAAATTGTATAATTGCGCATCATTATCGGCATAGAATGGCGGAAATCCACATAGTAACACGTAAAGAATTACACCACAAGACCATATGTCGACCGCCAGTCCGTAACCATCTCCCGAAAGTATCTCAGGTGCTACATAAGACGGTGTACCGCATGCTGTTTTGAGTCTATTCGAAGATTTAATCTTTGATAAACCAAAATCGGTTACACAAACCGTGCCGATGTCTCCTTTTGTTCCTAACAATATATTTTCTGGTTTAAGATCACGGTGACAAATATTTTTTGAATGTAAATATTCAACTGACTGTACTATTTTACGAATTATCCTTGACGATTCGAGTTCCGATAAACTACCGCGTTCTCTAATCAAGTCGAAAAGTTCTCCGCCGCATAGAAGATCTGTTACAAGATATATTCGGTTTTTGCTTTCAAATACATGATGTAATCTGATGATATTAGGGTGAGAAACGTTCTTCAATATTGTAATCTCTGTCATGATACTTTCGCGATTTTCGGCCATAGCATCTTTGTTTATAATCTTAATCGCAAAGTTCTTACCACTTTTTCTGTCAACTCCACGTTTGACCTTTGCAAATGTCCCCTGACCTAGAAGTTCTTTCATTTCATATTTTGCCTCGATGGTAAGAGATGCGGCTTCTTTAAGTTTTTGTACCCATATCATAAGTTCATCCTCGGAAGACGTTCGTAAATGATAGCGCCGCGTCGTATTTGATACCTCAAAACATCTCTCGTATTCATTTGATATCACAATTTCCGACCCTTCGATTGGTATGACCCCTTCCGGCTTTGGGGAAATTTTGTCTTTGAAGTATAACAAAAAATTGTCTCGAATGACAAAAAACTTAGACTTCCAGCACTGTCCTCCTCTTGCAAGCGCTTCCAGGTATGAGGAATGTTCTGTTTCGTTGGCGCTATAATCTTGGCCCATCTTTTCGTTCTTTTCGCTCATTTTTTTCACAATGTTTTCTCTCGAATATGTGACGGAACTATTTTGATTCAAAAATTCGATTAGAAGATCCAATTGTTCTATGTTTTTATCAAATTTTTGCTTATTTGAATCAAGCAAATATATAACATCGTCCTTAATTACAATTGGAATATTGTTTTCACGTACAGTTATTAGCTCTTCGTTAAACCCGTTTACAACCTTTTCATTGTTGTAACGAATTCCGTATAAAAATGACATTTTTATTTATTATATTTTCTTATATTTTCTTTTAATTAATTTTTCAATTTTATAGGTGCAGAATGATTGGTTATACAAACTATACGTTGATTACTCTGGGCGATTTCATTAATTCAACGGTGCCTTTTTCGCTTGTTTTGGAAACGTATTGGAAGTCGATATAGTCGACCGACACGTTATTCTCTTTTTTCATCTTAGAAAATTTCTTGACGAGTAGGGATGTCTTGTAGATCAAGGATTTAGGTGGCTTATCCCCAATCAACAATCCATGAGGGCTTGGTCCATCTGTTAGATGAAACCATAGAACGGGCCTACTTTGTTTACGGGATGTCTCATATAAGGCGTCGTTCTCGTCTTTTGTACGACCGATAAGAATGGTATATCCATCAATCTCTTCTGTGTAGAACATATAGAATATATATATTTATTCGCGATTTTTATAAATGGATATAAAAATCTTCCGAGCCGGAATCGAACCAGCGACCTGATGATATCTTTCGGTAATTAAAGATAATTAAACAACTACAGTCATCCGCTCTACCAATTGAGCTATCGGAAGTTAAGGAAGTTAAGTCTACGATCGTATCACCGATACATATGAATGTGTATCTTTTTAAATGACATTTGTGTGTGTAATGGGGTAACTAGGTTTTCTTTTGATTTATATATATTATTATATATATTATTATATATAATAAAATGGACGAATGTATTGATCATTATTTAGAAAAGTATGATATTATCCTTGAAAATCTAAGTTATAAATCAAAATATATGATAGAAGGTTCTTTACGTTTATTTAACGATGAACAAAAATTTGGTCATATATTATACGCGATCGATAAAAAGACAAAAAATTTACATATTAATTCCATTTATGTCCCAAAAACTAAACACAAACCCAATATACCGGTTAAATTTGTAAAGATATTATTGGTATATTTGTTATCTATATATAGTCATCATATTGAAACATCGACACTAACGGCAAAACCAGGATCATATAGGAAAGGGCGAGAATTTTGTCTGTTATGTATTTATCAAGAACTTGGGTTTGAGCCATATGAGTTGAAGGCCAAACAAAATTATCTAAAAAAATGCAACATCCCATCCTCTAAACGTTTGGACACGTGCATCTTATGTATATGTCAAAAAGAGACCGATAAACTTGATTTGTCTCTTTTATACGCTGATATGAAAGCCTCGTTGCCAAAACTCAAACGTGTTGTAAAAGAGCTTTCAGACGAAATTGAATGTTGATATATTTATATGTCGATGTTTATAATATTCCAAGTATGGAGAATGATGAAAAATTGAGGTTTAACGTGTTTTGTCATATATACACAGGTTTCAGCAAATATGTAGAAAAACTCCGCGAGCCTTTAACTCCCGTCCAAGAAAAAGAAAAGAAACTTGTTTCCGTCTTTAAGACCGGGTTCCAAAAGATTGTCGAACGACTGACAACACAGAATATTAGCGAAATTCTAGATGAACTTTGTGAATTACGGGACGATTGTCATGAAAAATACGAAGAAATGGCTAAAAGATACAATCTATCGTTGAAACCGTTTCGTGTCATGTTTGACGGGGTTGTTATTGGCGATGAATCATCGCGGCGTCCTTGTACGAAGCCCTTTGAATACGAAGGCTTTCTTCCGTATAGCGAATGTAGCGAATAACGAATAACGAATAATAAACTTATGCCCATCCTATCTTTTTGTACCCGCAACCTCCCTTTAATTGGACACCATCGATCGGCGGGTTCTTGTGACTCTCGTCCGCAAATATAGAAAAGTCAGGTGCCGCGACAAGGCGCCCTCCACTTAAATAATACCTGCAATTGTTATTCATATTAGTAGCTTGTGGACTCGAACACAACCCTTCATATGTACAAATTGGTTTAGCACAATTTGGTCCTTCAAAACTTGTTTCGCCGGCGTATACATCCCCAACTTTGCATACACAAGTTCCATTATTTTGAACTTTTCCATTGTTATTACAAGTGACGGCGTCACTATATTCGCAATGCGGCCCAGCGTAGCCGGGATTGCAATTACAAGTTCCTGAACTGTTTATGGAAACGCCCTGTCCGTTACAATTTTTTGCAATACTCCATTCACAATCTTTGCCCGCTTTTGAGCCAAATGTATTATCGGTATGCGTAATACCATTGGTTGAACCATCGCATATACCGCAACCGTCACCCGGTGCCGTCCCACTCCAATTGTTACGACACGAACACGTCCCATTAGACTGCGGTGCCCCATTCATCGTTCCGTCGTCATTGACACGGCATGGGTTAAAGTAGTTTGTTGAGATTGTCGAAAAATTATTTGCATTAACCGTTAGTAAATTTTTCACGTTTCCTGGATAAGACGTATACACAGCCGCGGGAGATATAACTCCTATATTACCATTTGCGTCTACGTAAACGATATTTGAGGTATTAGGAATAGGATGGAGGGATGGTGATGTTACGGCTTGTGTCGACATGTTTCCTCCACTGTCGACGATAATTAGGTTTACACTGGTAGCCGCATAATTCTCCGACGAATATAATGAATAAGAATAATAAATCGCCGCGATAATAATAATAGCTACAATCATATAAATATAAATATACGACATTTATATTTATGTTTATTTATGTTTTTACGAATTAAAAAGTTACAAGACCCTGTCATGGTAAAATCCCCATTCTCTCCACTGGTCACTGTATTCGCGTCTATTCCATCCATTTCTGTGATCCCTTATGCGTAAAGCTAAATTCATATATTTCATTACACAAAACGGCGGGACAATGTAGGCGAATCCGGAAACGGTCGACATCCCGATACGTAATGGGTATTCATTGTATTCACACTTTTTCCACATGGGTAATGTCCATGACCGACAAAACCCGTATGAATACGATAGAGCAATTGCGGCTGATACTACGTTACGGAAAGTTATAGGCATTTTTAGTATTTTTATATTATTGTAATATATTTATATGATATATAATTTATGCGCTACGCGTCGAGATTTTCAAACCTCCACATTCGCTCTTCCTCTCTCCAAAACCAGTTGTATTTTTCTCCCATTGCGTCAAAGATTTCCTGCCAAATTTCAATATAACCATTCACTTTGTCTTGTTGATCCAGCATCATACTTTCCGCCATATCCACAAGATACTGTAACATCTTCTTCAACACATCGTTATCGCTGTCCAGCATGTTTCCTCTCTCCATTTCATAAGTAAGCGCCTTGGCTTTGCGAAATACATCAACCGCGTTCGATTGAAATTGAGCCATTTTAGTTCTAGTTCGTTATTTATATTTATTCGTATAAATATAAAATGGCAGGTATTGCAACTAAATCTTATGTATCTTATGTATTATATATTTTAGGAGGTCTCGTTGTTATCGGTGTCTTTCTATACTATCGAAATTCATCACCTGTACAGACATCGGCACCTACGACGACGGCTCCTACGACGACCGCGCCTCCTACAACGACTCCTAGTACGGCCGCGTCTACTCTACCACCATATGTACCTTGGTATTCAACACCGCAAGTGCCATCTTTACAAATAGTCCCCAAATCTAATATGTCTTGTCAGCAATGTGTTAACATCCAACAAGACTTGCGAAACAGAATGGAGATAGGTATAAACGATTTATTAAAATTAAATGCGGAAAACTTACAAAAACAATTAGAAGAACTTGGTATAGAATTAAGAAAACGAGGAAAATCTGATCAAGAAATCCAACAACAAATAGAATTATTGGACAAAAAGAGCCAAGAGTTCACCAAGCAAATAATAAAATTTAGAGATGTAGATATAACATACGATATATGCGGAAATATGTGTCCTACATGCAAGGAATCTACTACTTCTTTGAAAATAAATCCTCCTACCATTCGTTTTTGTATGAACGGTGCACAAAAGGCAGATGAAGCCGCCGATCTTTTTAGAAAAACAGGTGTCACACCGTCGCCGATGATGACTGTACCACCGCCTCAGTAAGCTTATTAAAACATTTTATTTTCATTTCAAAATAAAATTTAATAGCGAGACGAATACGCGGCACAATCGGCGTTTGGCGAGCATTGGGGGTAAGCCATGTTGGCCAACACACGGCCATCGTATGAACCCTCTCTCCACGTGTGGCACGTGGAGGCGGCAGCCGCTTTGGCGACATCGGCGTTGTAGCCAACGCTGCCAAATTCTGGGATACCGAACTGGGTCTGTTGTTTGCTGCCATTTTGTGTGGCAGCGGGTTTTCTGTAATAATTAGCTAAATTCGAATAAGGGCATCCTGCGTTTTTGTTAAATTCGGGATTGGTTGCCATTTCTTATATTTATAATATAAGAAAAAATTATTTATTTAATAATTGATACTAAAATATAAAATGAACAGTAATAATGATGATATTATCCCAAAGTTAAAGTTTATTTCAAGATTGAGTAAAGGTGATAAAATCAATGTAAAAAACATGTATATCCAGCAGAATAATTTTTATAATTGGATCAGTCGAAGTTTTTTCAACATCGATGATCGCGCAAACACATTGATGTTTGTTCACACGACGGTAAAACGCGGGTTCGATTTGCTATTGCATCATATTGATAGCTCCAACCCGTTTGATATTATCCTATGTCAGAATCTGTACCAGGATCTCCGGAATACAAAAATCGGGTTCTTGAATTTAAGAGAAACATATGTCGAGGATGTCATGTTTACTTGTAAGATCGACGCGCTGGTAGAGGAGACAGACGCAAAGTTGACAGAGTTGGAAACAAAACATCGTTTTTTAATCGCGAGGAACGATAAGAACGACGACCGGAAAGAAGACCGGAATAAATACGAAGAATGTGGAAGCGATAAGAATAACGATAAGAATAACGACAAGAATAACAATAACGATAAGAATAACGACAAGAATAACAATAACGATAAGAATAATGAAAAAAACGAACGGAATGATAAGAATAACGACAAAAATGATAACAAAAATAACGAAAAAAATGAGAAAAATGAAAAGAAAAAATAATACATAAAAAAGAATCTTATAATAAAATGTTATGCTCTTTGCTAAAAACGATTACCGTTCTAACATCTTTTTATCATGTACACATGTACGGAAAAGAGACTGTTGCGGCAACGATGGCGCGTGGTAACCATCAAGTAACAATCGTGAACAACAAAGACTTCCTTCCATGCTTTACGCATGTGCCTGTGTCACCCCCTATCAAACCACTCTATCAAACCTATCTTAATAACTACCATCAGTATGTCATTTACGATGAACAAGCTGATCTGCACAAAACATCCAAAAGTTATGTTGCTGACAAACCTGCCATGTACATCACAAAACAGGGTCAGCAAATCTTGGTTAAATCAAGATTGCAACCATTTAATCCTTTTGAAACGACAACCAAGGTGTCTTTGCGTGAAAAGAAGACACCATCAAACTTGTCAATTCCCAAAGGTACCCCTCAGGTTGATGTTAGACATGTTAGACATGCCGTTAAGACATCCCCAACAGCTACGAAAGTTGTGACTACGTCTACGAAGGCGCAAATTGTTAAAAAACAAGAGGTAGCCCCAACGACGAAAGCCGTTGCAGTCAAGAGCCACGGTCATGTAGTCGCGGTAAAGGCGAATCACCCAACGACAAAGAAGGCATTTTCTTCCACCAAAAAGACGAAGGGTAGCCATCACACGAAGTCTAAGGCCGTTGTCGTAAAGAGCCACGGTCACGTAGTCACAGTGAAGGTGAACCACCCGTCATCGAAGGTATCTTCTTCCGTCAAAAAGACGAAAGGTAGCCATCACACGAAATCTAAGGCCGTCGTCTTAAAGAGCCGCGGTCACGTAGTCGCAGTGAAGGTGAACCACCCAACGTCGAAGGCGTCTTCTTCTGTCAAAAAGACGAAAGGTAGCCATCACACGAAATCTAAGGCAGTCGTCGTAAAGAGCCACGGTCACGTAGTCGCAGTGAAGGTGAACCACCCAACGTCGAAGGCGTCTTCTTCCGTTAAAAAGACAAAAGGTAGCCATCACACGAAGTCTAAGGCCGTCGTCGTAAAGAGCCAAGGTCACGTAGTCGCAGTGAAGGTGAACCATCCAACGTCGAAGGCGTCTTCTTCTGTCAAAAAGACGAAAGGTAGCCATCACACGAAGTCTAAGGCAGTCGTCGTAAAGAGCCACGGTCACGTAGTCGCAGTGAAGGTGAACCACCCAACGTCGAAGGCGTCTTCTTCTGTCAAAAAGACGAAAGGTAGCCATCACACGAACTCTAAGGCCGTCGTCGTAAAGAGCCAAGGTCACGTAGTCGCAGTGAAGGTGAACCATCCAACGTCGAAGGTGCATGTGAACACTCCGCCGGTACCGACATCTGTTTTCTCACCACCTCCGCCTATGCGTCGCGGAGGAAGACAGCAAACGCTTCCTCAAACTGCACAACCAGCCGTCGTCGCACAAAGACTTATTGTCACAGAAATAAATCCAAATGCTAAAAAAATGGATAAATTGGAAAGTGTGCTGACAAAGATGATGTTAAATTCAATGAATGGAAATAAACAAAAACTTGACGAACAGAATCGTCTTATCAATGTGAATCGCGTGGAATTACCAATTGTCAAAACGCAACAACCTCCCGCTAGACCGGTCCTAAACACCCAAACCAATGGCCAAACATCGAAGATTACCGCTCAAACATCTCAAACATCTATCGCCAAGCCAGTCCTAAACACCCAAACTAACGGACAAACATCTTTGGCTAGACCAGTCCTAAACACCCAAACTAACGGACAAACATCTTTGGCTAGACCAGTCCTAAACACCCAAACCAACGGGCAAACATCTCAAACATCTCTCGCTAAGCTAGTCGTACCAAAAGTTATCCCAGCCCCGTACAAAATGAATCGTTATGAAAATCATCACCACGAACATCGTCTTGAACATCACCACGAACATCATCGCGAACATCATCATAGTCACCACCACCGTCATCATCATGACCACGACGATGATGAACACGACGATCACGACGATCATGATGATGACGATGATGATGACGATCATGATGAGAAATGGCGAGAGAGTAGACTTCGTTTTTTGAGATGGAAACGTGACTTTTTCAATCGTCTCCGTCTTAGTAAATTAAATCGCGAACACATCCGCCAGCGTTATATCCGTCACTTTCATTGATACGTTTCTCTTATATTCGGCGTTCGCGTAATAAAAAATGTAAAAAAAAATATATATTAATATAAAATGGTATCCAAAAAATCCGGTAAACGTACTGGATCGAAACGCAAATCCAGTGTTCGTCAACCCGGCGCTGTACGCAAACCTGTGAAAAAGTCAGTCGCTAAACCGACGAAAAAGACGGTCGCGGCGGCCAAACCTGCGAAACAAAGTAAACTAGATGTGGTGGATAGATTAGCACTTGAAAATTGCGAAAATAAACTTAAAAAAGAGACTGAACACGCGCAGCAAGGTCTCGAAGTTGCAAAGAAAGCTGCAGATGTGATAAAGAAAACAGATAAAGCCTTAACAGAGTGTAGAAAAGATAAAGATGCCTTAAAGAAACAAGTTGAAAACTTGAAAACGAATCTTAAATCTGCCGCTAAAAAATCTGCCGATAGAAAAAATAAGGAACGTGGTAACAATTACGATTTGGAAGATAGCTTGTTTGCACAAGGTGTTTTTGACTATAACGATCCAGTTGCAAAGGAAATGGACCGTCGCAAAGCAGAAGAATTCAGTCGTAAAGCAAATCAATTACAAAAAGAAAAAGCGGTAGAAGAAGCCGGATGGGTGGCTGATTTTAACTTTGGTAAGAAGCGTTCTGCCAAGAAGCATTCCGCTAAGAAGCACTCCGCCAAGAAGCACTCTAAGAGACATTCCAAGAAGCGTTCCACCAAGAAGCACTCTAAGAAGCACTCTAAGAAGCGTTCCGCTAAGAAGCACTCCGCTAAGAAGCACTCCGCTAAGAAGCACTCTAAGAAGCACTCCGCCAAGAAGCACTCCGCTAAGAAGCGTTCCGTTCGCCGTCATTAAAACATATAATGAAAAATTAAATTTGTATAAAAATTTAATTTCGTAAACGCTTATTTTTTGCGTTCAATTGACTGATTAGATGGAGATTCCTTATAGAGACTACTGTCATCGTGAGGAGGCATGTTATTGCTATTAGGGGTGCCATACCCTACACAGGAGCACGCTTTCTTTGTCTTTTGCCCTTGGTCGCTTAGATCTTGACTAATACCATCGTACGAGCCGTTATCCCATGTCTCTTCGTTTTTCTTATGGTAATCGCGAATGTGAGAAACAAGAAGGAACGTATTGATAAGTGCAATGCCTATGCCAATAGCAACAAGAGTAATTAGTAAATTATGCGCATAATCGGTGGATTGCGATGACATATTTATTTAATAATATTTAATAAAAAAATAAAATAAAAATAAAGTAATGAGTATAATGAGTATAAAATTTGTGGTGGAAGCCCTTATTGTCGGTGTATCATCGTTGGTCATGGGCATGCTGCTACATTACGTACTTGGGTACCATTCCCAACACGCCAACTCTCCCACAATGAAAAAAGAAATGATCCAATTGTCGATCTTATTGTTTTTGACAGGGGTCTTTTTACACCTCTTCTATGAAGTTACAAGCATGAACGGATGGTATTGCAAGAATGGGAACGCCTGTAAAATGTTATAAATGGATAATATAAATATATCATAATATTTATATCTTCAAAGTTATTGTGTTTTTGTAAAGCCATATTTCTTACGTAATTCCCTCACCTGATATAATGACAACTTATACTTTTCCATCAACTCCGATAGTTTGATACCTTTCTCACAATCTTCCTTGAAAGAATCAAGGTCAAAAGACGACATGTCAGGTGTTATAGATAATTTTAGCAAACGTGTAAATGCTGTATTTTTAGGGATACCAGATTCCATTTTTTTCCTACACGAATTTTTTAAATTTCCTTCTTTTAATATTCTGTAATATTTATATGATGTAAGACCGTATTTTTCAATGATTGTTTTAGAGTCAAATTCACCGCTTTCAATATCTCTTATAATATTAACAATAGTACTGTCATCTTCTGCCATTTTTAATTCGTTTATATTACAAACCATTTATCTTTAAGGAAATATTTTTATTTGTCAAAAATTATTTTTTAAAAAAAGTATATCAAAAATAATTTTTCTTACCTATAATATAAAAGAATATGTTCTTTCAAAAACAACAAGATATGTTTGACAACGCCGATATCAACCAACACACATTTTTCGCGGCCAAAGACACTCCCAACGGTAAAAAGACGTTTACCTCCTTCCCATCTCTCCAAGACTTCCTCATCTACTACGAATCCATCCCAACACAAGACCGACATTTTTACGAAATGGTAAGAAAAGACTTCCCTTTCTACGAATATTATGATCTCGACATCTCTCTGTCACCTTCTTGCGACCTCTCGATATACAACAATGAAGTCCTCTTTGAATGGTTCGACACCATACGTGCCAACTTCTTACGCCTTAACTGTCCAATCGATTCACCTCTTCTCAAACCAAAATGGATTATCACCACCGCGACCGATCACACCAAACTATCCCTGCATCTCATCAACACCAACGCGATCTTCACCTCTACCGACGTCTTCAAACAGTATTATAGACAATTCAAACAATACTACGACTCATTTTGCTCCACTCACCCATTTGCCATCGATTGGTGTGTTTCGTCGAACAATCGAATGATGCGCGTCATAGACTCTACAAAAATTGGAAGCAACCGTGTCCTTCGTATATGGTCGTCATTTCACGACGAAAAAATATCGAGAAGACAAACATTCATTACCAATGCATCTAACGATAACGACCTTTTTCATAAATGGGTCACCGTTGATATGTTTATGACCTCTACGACATCTACAACATTACAGAAAGAAAAGAAAAACGCTCCTACTGTCATCGAACACACAAACGACGGCTTACAAGAACTTCTAGGTCTTCTCCACCCATCGCGTTACGACTCCTACCAAGATTGGATTACTGTCGGTATGGCTCTCAAAAATGATAACGAAGAGAATAAAGACTTATTCTTACAATGGTCTTCCCAATCGCCCAAATACGACAAAGACGGATGTGAAAAGACATGGAACGGGTTTTGTACAGACGTCTTAACACCTGTCACTCTTGGTACAGTACACTTCTTTGCAAAAACAGACAACCCTAGCGGATATTCAGCATTTGTAGAAAAACACAAGAAAGTTTCTGTTAACCTCCCATTCACTCCTCACGTATCCATGAAACACAAATTTATACCTCACTCATTTTATCTTGACCATTTCACAAACGGTGCTAACGTCATCGCACTTAAATCCAATATGAACACCGGTAAAACACATGGAATGCCGTCACTTTTCGATACTCACCAAAAAATCATCGTCGTCTATCAACGAGTCTCCCTAAATCTCTCCATCCACGAAAAATGGAAACAGTACGGCTTCGAACTCTACTCTGACATTGAAGATTATATCATTCGAACAGATGTCCACCATCGTATTATCGTTCAAGTCGACTCGCTTCATCGCTTGCGCGGTAAATGCGATCTACTCATTCTCGACGAAATAGAATCCGTGCACGAACATCTTTGTGGATCGAGAATGAATGATAATGTCGCCGAATGCTGGCGAACGCTTTCTAACTATATCCGCCATTCCCACAACATCATCGCATGTGACGCAAATCTCAAAGATGAAACATGCCAACTTCTTTTCTCTAATATCGCCAACAAAATCGTTGCAAAAATCGAGAATACATATAAATCATTTACCGGTTTGAAATGTAAAATGCTACTTTCTCCCGAGAAAGTCGTAGAAAAAATATTTGAATTGCTTGATAACGGGAAAAACGTGGTTATTCCCACCAATAGCAAATCGAGGGCAAAGAGAATGGAGAAACTCATTATAAAACGGTATAAGAATATCTCTGTTCTTCGTATTGATTCTGAGAACGGATTTACAAAGAAAGAAGAATGGAATAAATACAACGTCCTTATCTATACACCCACAGTAACAGCTGGCGTCTCGTTTGAAGACTCTCATTTTCACGCGCTATGTGGTTTCTTTGGCCGTAATAGCACATCATCAGAACAAAGCAGTCAAATGCTTTTTCGCGTTCGTAATCTAATTGATAGAGAGATGTATCTTTACGCTGCTGGTAATTGTGAGAGCTCTAAACCAATAGACGATATTTCTCTCACTCAGTATATCCAAAATATGATACGCGTATCCCACCAATCTCTACGAACCGAAGGCATCGAAATCGACCGGTACAACGAAAAAGCCAAAGAAAATACATATTTCAAATTGTATCGCCTGTATCTCAAAAAAAGTCATCTCTCCTTTACCTACTTTCGTTCCTATCTTTCGAAGATTTTAAAAGACCATGGTATCAATATTACATATGACACCGCGCCTATCACAGACAAAGAACTCAAAGACGATATGAAAGATGTGATTGGATGTATCAAGAAAGAGGACGCTGAAAGTATCGTTAAAGCGACACCTATTAATGGTGAACAATATTCTAAGCTAATCGAGACGCGTAATGAAAAAACAAAGGATGAATTGCTTAGTATGAAACGTTATGTGTTAACGAACACATTTGATAAGAAGTATGACGATCCACTAGATCTAGTTTGGGTGCAAACTAATATCCGATATTTAGGGTATAGACATTTCAAAACCTACTCGAAGATGTCAAAAGACGCGGCATTGGAGACGTGTCAAGATATGATCGAAAGGACGGTGAAACAGAAAATGGTTGAGAATACGAAGAAGAGGCGGATGTTACGACCAGAGGGTGACGACGGATTTACTACAGCCGATAGCGAGGGTAGCGACGTTGAATCGCCCTATCGTCGCAAACAGATCAAGAAAAACATTCATATCCATCTTCATAGCGATAAAACATACCATAAACTCTACCACTGTCTTCAATTTGTGTTTAAGGCCGGGTTTTCGTCATTGGGGGATGGCGGTAAAGTAAAGATAGACTATAATGCGTTACATATGTATTGTAAAGAAAATGAGGAGACGATGAGAGTTGTGTTTGGATCAAAGATGATGAATTGGAAGGACGAAATAGATGGGAACGAAAAGAAAGCGATATCTAAATTTATCAACCAAAAATTAGAGGTATGTTTAGGGGTGAGAATGACACCTACATCAAAGACAAGAGACTTGAAGTACAAAATTAATCATCTTTTTATTTTATAAAAGCAACTTTGTTTGAATTATATAGAGATAAGATATATTTACAAACAAGGTTGCTTTTTATTAGGAGGCATGTTTAGTGCGTTATATCTGTATATAAAATATATGTAATTATTTTATAATTTCTTCGATCTTGATTTCTTAGAACTTTTAGTTTTTTTCGTTTTATTTGAAGTCTTCGTTTTAGATTTCTTAGAACTCTTCTTTGATTTCTTAGAACTCTTCTTCTTTGATTTCTTAGAACTCTTCTTAGAACTCTTCTTAGATTTCTTCGCCTTAAATTTATTGAAACCGACGATACGTTTAGGTGACATATCTTTTATCGTAAAACTGTCATCTTGCGGCGTCGTTTTGATTGTAAAACGCCCAACTTTTTGTACGTGCGGTTGCGATACTTGCGGTGCCACTTTCGGTGTCGGCTCGATTGTAAAACGACCAACCCTTTTAATTTGAAGGTTTTTCACATAGGGATAAAAAAGATTGTTGTTTTTGTTATTAATATCATTCTTATCATTCTTATCATTCTTATCATTCTTATCATTCTTATCATTCTTAATATCTGAACGTGGGTCCGAGTCGGAACGTCGCAAAGACGGTATAGGTGGTGCGTAAATAAGTTCCATTTATTCTTATAAATATAAAAATGATAAAATTCATTGATTAATATATTCCAATCAAAAACATGTCGTCTAAATACAAGTCTCTCGATCAGCGCAGCCATGTCTTGCACCGCCCCGATATGTACATCGGAACCGTAAAAAACAACGTTCACGATTATTATGCGGCCTCGTCGGTTATGAACGACGACGAAGAAACGATTGCTATCACAAAGAAGACGGGAACTCTCAACCAAGGTCTTCACCGAATTTTTATTGAGATTTTGTCGAACGCGATTGACAACGTATGGCGCAGCAGCATGACGGAAACAAAGTGCACGAAAATTAAAGTCGACATCAACGACGACGGGTGCATTACGGTGTGGAACGACGGTTTGACAATCCCCGTCGAAATCGATCAGGCTTCGGGTCTTTACAACCCCGAACTTGTCTTTGGAAAACTGTTGACGTCCTCGAATTATGACGACGAAGAAGAGCGTATGACATCGGGTCGAAATGGTCTTGGAAGCAAGGCGACCAATATTTTCTCCAAAGAGTTTTCCGTCAAGCTGTTCGACCCGACGACGTCCAAGCAGTATATCCAGACATGGCGCAATAATATGGCCGAGAAAGATAAGCACAAGATCTCGACGCTTAAACAAAAGGTCGGTTATACCCAAATTTCGTTTACTCCCGATTTTGAGAAATTCGGCGTCGTATCGCTTAGTCCCGAAATGCGCGAGCTGTTTTATAAAAACATCATTGATACGGCGATGATCACCGGTGTCAGCGTTTTTTACAATGACAAGAAAGTGCCGGTCAAAACCTTAAAAGACTATGCGATGTTGTACGACAAGACCGAAGATCATATCACCGTTACGTCACCGGATGGCGATTTTGTGTTTTCCGCGAACTCCGACCCCGATGGTTCGTTCATGCCGGTGTCGTTTGTTAATGGTATCGAGACGACTCAGGGAGGCGTGCATGTAGACGCGTGGACCGAGGCGTTTCTTCGCCCGGTTCTTGAAAAGATTAACAGCGCTGTCAAGAAAGGTTCGGCACCGCTTGTGATGAAGGACATTCGTCCGTATTTCCGTCTATTTATGAACTGCAAACTGGTGAATCCAAGTTTTACGAGCCAGGAGAAGTCGCGGTTGGTCGCACCGGAAGTCAAGCCGGCTGTTTTGTCAAAGCATATTACGGCCATCATGAAGTGGCCAGTAATTGAGTCGATTCGCGACATTCTCAAAAGCCGTGAGTTGCTTGCATTAAAGAAAACGGAGAAGAAGCGCGGGTTTGTCAAGATCGAGGGCCTTGATCCGGCTAACTTGGCGGGGACGAAGCAGTCAGATGAGTGTTCGCTCATTTTGTGCGAAGGTGATTCGGCGAAGACGTTTGCGGTAAAGGGTATCCAAACCGGCGTCTATCACAAGAAAGGGCGCGACTTTTTTGGGATTTACCCGTTGAAGGGTAAGTGTCTAAACGTCCGCAACTCGAATGCGACGTCCATCTCCAAGAATCGCGAGATTTGCGATGTCATTCAGGCCCTCAATTTGAAATACGGTACAGATTATACGGACGATGAGAATTACTCGTCGCTTTCGTACGGCCGTGTTATCATCTTGACTGATTCGGATGTTGACGGTTACCACATTTGCGGTCTTCTTCTCAATTTCTTCCACAAACTATTCCCTACCCTGATTGAGCGCAATCCGTCGTTTATCACATGCATGCGAACGCCGATTGTTCGCATCTATCAGGGAAAGACGGATTTGTCGTTTTACACACTTGAAGATTTTAGGATGTATCAAACAGCGCACCCGTCGGCAAAAGGCGATATCAAATATTTCAAAGGGTTGGGAACCAACAACAACAAAGAGATCGAGACGTCATTTGGCAAGAAGATGATCGAGTTTGTAAAAGACGAAAAGACAGATGAGAACATGGATAAGGTGTTTCATTCCAAGTTCAGCGATCAGCGAAAGACGTGGTTGGAACAGTATGACCCTTCTAACCAGAGCGAGGTCGTTGGAAAGGAGTCCGTCCAGCATCTTCCAATCTCCAATTTCCTGGATCACGAAATGATCAAGTTTTCGATCGATGACTGTAAGCGCAGTTTGCCGCATATGATCGACGGCTTGAAAGAAAGCCATCGAAAGATCTTGTACGCCACCTTTCTTAAAAACCTGAAATACTCGGGCAAGACGATGAAAGTGGCACAATTGGCTGGTTTCGTTGCAGAGAAAACGAACTACCACCACGGCGAACAGTGTCTCTTTGATACGATCACCAAGTTGGCCCACGATTTTGTGGGAAGCAATAACATCCCCCTATTGTATCGCGATGGTCAATTTGGGTCGCGAATTGCAGGTGGAAAGGACGCGGCCAATGCGCGTTACATTTTCACCAAATGCGATGTGATGACGCGGTTGCTATTTCGTCAAGAGGACGATGTTCTTCTTACTCATATTATGGATGACGGTGATAAAGTTGAGCCGGTGTTCTTTGTCCCCATTCTTCCAATGATTTTGATTAATGGGTGCACGGCGGGTATCGGCACGGGATGGAGCAGTCAAGTTCCGTGCTACAATCCGCTTGATTTGGTACGATGTGTGACAACGTGGTTGGAACATCGCGATGCGCAAAAGGAGTTTGTGTTTCCGGAGATCCACCCGTGGTATCGCGGGTTCAAAGGAACGATTGAAAAATCGGGCGGCGGTAAATACACAACAAAGGGTATTTTGAGTCATAAAAAGGGTAAGGGGACGGCGACAACTGCCGTGGTGAGCGAGCTACCTATTTCGCTATGGACCGAAAAATTTAAGGATTCGGTAGAGGATTTGGTAGAGGGAAAGCAGATTCGTTCGTATAAAAATTATAGCACGGATGTTGTTGTTCATTTCGAGATGGATGAGATGAAGGATGGGATGTCGTGTACGATTGAAAACTTGAAGATGACGACAACGTTGAATAATAACAATATGGTTCTGTTCTCTGACAAGGGCACGATTACGAAGTATGCGGATGTATCGACGATTATGGAAAACTTTTGCAACGTGCGCTACGACTATTATGTGAAACGTCGCGCCTATATTATCGGCGATCTCGAATTTCAGCTTACCATTCTTCGTAATAAGATGCGGTTCTTGCGCGAAGTGATGAGCGGTTCTCTCGTCATTCAAGAAATCGATGAAGAGAAGTTGAAAAAGGAAATGGAGTCGCGTAATTATTATAAGAGCGATAAGAATGATAAGAATGATAATAAAAACGAAGACGACGATACGGGGCTTAAATCGTACGGCTATCTATTAAATATGAACATTCGCAGTTTCACGCGTCAAAAAGTCGATACCCTTCAACAGGAAATTACCAAGTTGGAGTCGGCCTTTCAAACGGCTACCAATACATCGCCGTCGCAGATGTGGCGTAACGATCTTGGTGATTTTCAGCGCGAGTACACGAAACATTATTAGTAAACTATTAAATTTTAATTTTTTGTATAAATTAAAATGGCCGCAGCAAACAATGAGCCCAATCAAACGATCAGGGAATTTATTGAGTATTTAGAAATACAAATTCCGTTTTTAAGTCAGGGTCCGCCGAATGTGTTTAGAGGCAACTATCATCCTATTTGCGACAGCGTTACGTGGGGGTTAGATAATGATAGCCGAATCCAACGATATGTTTATTCTCCGTACCTTCGACTAAAAAGCGTCATAGACAACAGTTCTAGACGAGAACGAGAGAACGTATACAGTCTTCTAGTACAATATGGGACAGCGGCAATACCATGGTTACTTGCGTGCATTGAACTACGTTTGCGAGCATTACATGACTACGCAACCCCAGACCGATACCATCCACCAGGCCCTCATAGGCATAGCGATAGATGTCCCAATTATGGTCACATTTATCCAATTACACAATCTTTTATCGCTTTGGGATTTTGTCTTAAACTATCCCGGGGCGAATTCAATTTCAACGCTGTTCCCGCAAGTCTGGAAGAGGGTGAAATATTTAACCCTGAAACTTTTAAGGATTTTGCTCTTATCATTTACCCATATATTAGAACATTGCCCGGTTTTAGTCTTTACGAAAGAGTCCCAATTGTAACACGATATAGCGCCGAAGTTTGTATATTTAGGATCATTGATGGCGAGAAAGATCTTCCTTTGTATAGAAATTTCTGCGAAGATTGTGGAAGAGAACCGTGTAGATGTGTGAATGTATGCGACGAATGCAAAGTGGCAATAGATGCTAAATACTTATTTTTAAATGATATTGAAATGGGGGAATGTCATATTTACCATAGAAAAGCGCAAGAAAATATAGTTGAAAAAATACAGGAAATATTTACACAGGAAAATCTTGGCGAGTTTAACATTTCGAATTTCACTAATAAAATTAAAGATATAAGATGCGTTTGTGGTATGATAGTAAAAGGTGGAGATAAAAACAGACATATTTTATGCTCGTTTTTACATGTTGATCTTCATTTGAAAATAATTGTAGTTGATCCCGAGGATCCTTACAAAATAAAAACCCGTGAATTCGATGGTTCTGATTTATACAATGCAATTTTAAAAAAGTATAAACCCGAATTGGCACAACAGCGTTTTTCCTTTAAAAAAACGAAGAGTAAGAGAACTAAGAGAAGTAAGAGAACTAAGAGAAGCGTCAAAAAGACTAAGACTAAGAGAAGCGTTAAAAAGACTAAGACCAAGAGAAGCGTCAAAAAATAAAAGCCATTTAAAAACTTATCCTTAGATAAGGATAGATATCCAAAATAGCCCGTATAGCTCAGTAGGTAGAGCAACGGTATTATAAGCCGTGTGTCGCAGGTTCGAGCCCTGCTATGGGCACAAATTATTATATTTTATATAATAATTATATGAATTTTACGGTTTGACGATAAAGGTTGATGGCTGGTTAATTTGGATAATTTCATTACTTAATTGAGGCGTGATGTAATCGATCATAATGATATTGTAACCGCTCTTCGGAGGTGCAGGAAGGTCTTTATCAAACAGCGCCTGATTGATTCGTTTAGAGATCGTTTCAATTGAGTCTAATAAACTCGTTTTCGTAGAAACTTGATACTCGGCAATCATTTGCATAACAGAAATAGAATTTGGATCAACTTCTTTGTTAGAGTATATTTTGTTCATTGCCATTTTAAATCGAGGTTCTTCTTCCGTAGGAGAATCTTTGCCGTCTTTTCCCGGAACAAGGGTTTTGGACGGTCTTGATATCGTCCACGACTTCTTGTCTGTCATTAATGCATCAAAATCGTATGGGTCAAATGATTTCGAATCGGACCATATCGATGGATTTTCGGGGTAACTGCCGCTCATTAAAATCACACCCCCGCGTGTTTCATCAGGGCGACGTTTTCGCAACTCTTCTAGTGTCGAGTTAAAATAGGTAGATGTGTACGGGATAAGATTTAACTTTGAGTGATATTTGGCTGTGATAGGGCGAACGGTATCTTCGTTATTCAACAATCGAACTTTCCATATGATAATTTCGGTTGGATGCGTGTTAATAAATTCAATCAGTTCATTGATACACTCTTCGTATGTTACATTCGTTGAAAAGTCACCGTGAAATGCAACAACCGTATCTTTCCCGTATCCGTATTTAGAGTCCGATATACCACAACGTGCATCGAAATAGCGGACCCCTGCTAAAAGTTGTTGTTTTGTTGTAAGATACTGAGTTTTTGCCCAAAATGACGTAAATTGTTGGATGAGACTGTAACTTCTTTCCCATTCATAGGTTAGAGAATCGTGGGTTCCCGGAATAACGATTTTGTTAATAGGCATTGCGGGGTTAACGTTTGACATCCATGTATCAAGTGAGTATTCTTTTCCGTTGGGGAGTGTGTACGAAAGAGACGATGGTTTCGAGAATAGATCATTAAAATAGCGACGATCGTACACATTTCTCGCAAAAATATAAACACCTGATAGAACGATGACAGCCAGGATAAACAAGATAACGTACAAAAGATATTTCAAGAGCGGAAACATTTATTTATTAATTTAAAAAAAATAATAAATAAAATGAGCACAGGTATAAAAGGTCCAACCGGACCTACGGGTATAAAAGGCACAACCGGTAATCAGGGCCCAACTGGGAGAACGGGGTCAACTGGTATGAAAGGGCCAACCGGGCCTACAGGTACAAAGGGCGCAACAGGTAATCAAGGACCAACTGGACGAACAGGGCCAACTGGTGTAAAAGGGTCGACTGGTATTCAGGGTCCGACCGGCACTGGTCGTACGGGTCCAACGGGCGCGAAAGGACAGTCAGGGGCAACTGGTCCAACTGGAAAACAAGGTATTCCTGGTACTGCCGCAAATACCGGAGCTACCGGTAATACGGGTCCAAAGGGTGATACTGGACCGGCTGGATTACAAGGATTAAAAGGAGATAGAGGAGATATTGGACCTGCGGGTCCAATTGGGTTAAAAGGAGATCGGGGAGATAAAGGAGATGCCGGTGAGCGTGGTGATAAATTTAATACGTCGACGATGATTGAAATTGTGATTAATATAACAGAAAATGTAGAATTAAATGTAGCACCCGGACTAGCGTATATTGCTGGAAATTCGATTATCGTAATTGGGCAAACAAATCCTAGTTATTATTTCGAGGGGTATGTAAATACATATGATTATATGTCAGGCAAACTTGTCGTTCGTAATATACAAAATGTTACACCGTCCGGTACAACTCAATTCCCATCTCAAATTTACAATGTAAACTTGGATGGTATTGACGGTCCAACGGGTAGTGCGGGAATGACAGGGTCTACCGGTTCAACAGGTAACACCGGATCAACTGGTAATAATGGAGATACAGGACCGACCGGTTCAATTGGATCGACAGGATCGACAGGAGACACTGGGCCACAAGGTGATAAATACAATACGTCAACAATCGTTTATGAATCAATCGATTTATCCCAATCATACGTTAATTTAACTGTTTCGGATAAGTTAGCTTATATTGCTGGAAATTCAGTTGTTATTATCGGACAAAGTAACCCTATGTATTCACTTGAAGGCTATGTACATACATACAATAGTATCACCGGTGATTTAGTGATTCGTAGTATACAAAATGTAAAACCGGAAGGAATACCTTTTTTTCCTGCTCAAATTTATAATGTAAATTTAGACGGTATAGACGGCCCAACTGGATCGACTGGAGATACCGGATCAACGGGGCCGACTGGATCGAGTGGAGACACCGGATCAACGGGACCGACTGGAGACACTGGATCAACGGGACCAACTGGATCGACAGGAGACACTGGATCAACGGGACCAACTGGATCGACAGGAGACACTGGATCAACGGGATCGACCGGAGACACTGGATCGATGGGCCCAACTGGATCGACAGGAGACACTGGATCGACGGGAGACACTGGTCCACAAGGTGATAAATACAATACGTCAACAATCGTTTACGAAACAATCGATTTATCCCAATCATACGTTAATTTAACTGTTTCGGATAAGTTAGCTTATATTGCTGGAAATTCAGTTGTTATTATTGGGCAAAGTAACCCTATGTATTCACTTGAAGGCTATGTACATACATACAATAGTATCACAGGTGATTTAGTAATTCGTAATATACAAAATGTAAAACCGGAAGGAAGTCTCATTTTTCCTTCTCAAACTTATAATGTAAATTTAGACGGTATTGACGGACCAACTGGATCGACTGGAGACACCGGATCAACGGGGCCGACTGGATCGAGTGGAGACACCGGATCAACGGGACCGACTGGAGACACTGGATCAACGGGACCAACTGGATCGACAGGAGACACTGGATCAACGGGACCAACTGGATCGACAGGAGACACTGGATCAACGGGGCCAACTGGATCGACAGGAGACACGGGATCAACGGGGCCAACTGGATCGACGGGAGACACGGGACCGACAGGAGACACTGGATCAACGGGGCCAACTGGATCGACGGGAGACACTGGTCCGCAAGGTGATAAATACAATACGTCAACAATCGTTTATGAATCGATCGATTTATCCCAATCATACATTAATTTAACTGTTTCGGATAAGTTAGCTTATATTGCTGGAAATTCAGTTGTTATTATTGGGCAAAGTAACCCTATGTATTCACTTGAAGGCTATGTACATACATACAATAGTATCACAGGTGATTTAGTAATTCGTAATATACAAAATGTAAAACCGGAAGGAAGTCTCATTTTTCCTTCTCAAACTTATAATGTAAATTTAGACGGTATTGACGGACCAACTGGACCAACGGGGTCTACGGGTGACACTGGATCGACTGGGCCGACAGGAATATCGGGTGATAAATATAATACGTCGACTTCATACGTTTCAATCGATTTATCCCAAACACAAATCCTGCTAAATGTTGAAGATGAATTAGCTTATATTCCTGGAAATTCGATTATTGTCGCAGGCCAAAGTGACCCTACGTATTCTTTTGAGGGATATGTGGATGCATACGATTACTTCACAGGTGATTTATCTATTCGTAATGTACAAAATATAAAACCAGAAGGAACGTCTACTCTACCATATCAAATCTATAATGTAAACTTAGACGGTATTGACGGACCCACTGGGTCAACGGGACCAACAGGTATAACCGGTTCGACAGGAACAACAGGAACGACTGGGCCAACAGGGCCGCCAGGGACAATGACAGGTGGATATGTCACGAACAATGTCGGTGTTACAAATGGTAAAGTCACCGCTTTTGTGAACTCATCGAATCAGCTAGTAATAACCTATACCGCATTTACGAATGCAACTGGTTGTGTACAGACATTTCAAGGAAGCACCGTTGTAACAAATTATTTTACAAACACCACCACATCCGGAAATATTATGTCATCCGCTATGAGTACGCCTGGTTATTCGGCCCGCGCCATAGTTGCCGATGCATCAACCAATACCGGAATGTGGTCCATTACTGTCTTATGCCAAGCGATAAGCCCTACGCCTTTGTGGGCGATAAGTATCCTCTGACTTCTAGACGGAACCCTCCCCGCGATGTTAATATACACTCCAAATGCCCCGTCGGTCTCGTCCAATAATTTAATTACATCGAGTCGAGTTGATCTTACGATTACACCGCCTGGTTCAAATGGAGGAAGTGCAATCACTTCATATAAAATTTACATCAATGGTAGCTATACCGGATCGTTCGGTTACACCGGTACGACCGCGACATATCAAGCCACCGGTTTATCGGCTTCTACACAATACACGTTTACCGTGACAGCCGTTAACGAAATTGGGGAGGGGTCTCCGTCTGCAGGGTCTATAACAACAACAATGAATGCGCCAAATGTGACGGCAACAGCAGTTAGTTCATCACAAGTCGATCTTACAATCAGTCCCCCAACTAACAATATACAACGAAATCCAATTACTTCATATAAAATCTACATTAACGATGTCTATAAAGAGTCGGTAACAGCTGATTCTTCCTATAATGCTACATATCAAGCAACAAGTTTATCCCGTAATACACTTTATAGTTTTACAGTAAGCGCCGTCTCCATAGATGGCGATGGTGCCAAATCAACCGCTGCTACGGCAACAACATTGGCAACTGTACCAGATGAACCTGTAAATATTACAGCTACTTTAATTACTGGAACAGAAATTAATATTACGATCACTCCTGGTTCAGATGGAGGAAGTCCTATTACTTCATATAATGTCTACATCAATGGAAGTCTTAGTCTTCCAGGTGGCTCAACCACAACAAATTCCTATAAAGCAATTGGTTTGTCACCAGACACACTTTATAATTTTGGTGTAGCCGCGGTTAACTTGTTTGGTCCAAGTAACATAAAATCATTTACAGCAACAACAATTAAAGCTCCTGGCATACCTACGTTTACTACAACTGTAATTAGTGATACGGAAATTGACCTTACAATCACACCCGATTTAAATGGCGGAAGTCCTACTTCATATAATGTCTACATCAATGATAGTCTTGCTGTTCCTGGTGGCTCAACCACAACAAATTCCTATAAAGCAATTGGTTTGTCCGCTAACACATCTTACAGTTTTGCCGTTAGCGCTGTAAACACAGCAGGTGAGGGAATAAAGACTGCAGTTGTATCATCCCAGACATTTGCTAACCCGGCTGTATATTATTATTATTCCAATACGACAATTACCCCTCCTAATAACAACAAATTTGATGTTTTAGTTATTGGAGGCGGAGGTGGAGGTCAGGGAGGTGGAGGTCCTGTTTCAACTATTGCATCGTATGATGTTAGGGGAGGAGGAGGAGGAACTTCAGGTGGTATAACGTATCGAACCGGGCTTTCTATTATTCCAGGTCGAGGAAATATGGCGATTACAATAGGTGCAGGAGGTGTAGGAGGCGCTCGTAATACTGTTCAGGGACAAGGTTTTAAAATCGGGTACAATGGCGGGCAAAGTGCATTTTCATACAACTCGACAACAGTTATTGCTCCCGGGGGTATTGGTTGCACCAATTACAATTCAGATACACTACCACCTATTAATACAAACATAGGGGCTCAGCCAACATACGGAACACCAAGAAGTACTGTTACTACCGGCGTCAGTGGTGAAGGTATTACATTTAATATGTTGGGTGTTGGCACAATTACTTATAATGGCGGTTCCGGCGGAGTTTATGGCATGTATGGATATGATGGTCAATATGGTTGCGGCGGAGGTGGGGGAAATGGAGCAATGGTACTTAGTTATTATGGAAATTATGGAAAGGCCGCAGGCTATGGAGGTAGCGGCGTCGTTATTGTTCGGTTTTACAATTAAAGTATACACTCGTAACATTGATTTAAAAACTACAAAAAACTTGTTCAAATCAGTTGAAGTAAACAAAAAAATGGATCTAAATTTCAAAGACCGACCTTACATAAATTATATTTTTTAATGAAAATATAATAAATTTATCACTTAAAATGAATATTAGGATCAAAATGAAATTCGTATGAAAGTTTGTGGAAGTTGTTCTGGGGCCCGTGATCGTATGGTTTTTCATAATCATAAATCTCAACTGCGACACACGGCGTGATCATCGCGCGTCTCCCATTTTTTGTAATGATCCAATCTGCGGAAAAAGGTGTCACTTGCGGATTGTCAACGGAATATTCGGCATAGCCATTTGCAAACGAATCGATCAACCATTTCGCATAGTCACGTGAGATCATGTACATCTGAGTCCCCCAGATATCAATCGACGGGTTCTGATAGCTATGAAACCCAAAACCAGACGACGTATACTCCATATCAATTCGTTCAAAGCCGGGTATATCAGACGTTGGTTTAAACGTTGATAAGTACCCTAGCAAAAGAGTATCCAATTGGGCTTTTTTGAAATCGTCTAACAAAGAGGGAAGTAATTCGGAAAGACGAGAATGAATCGCGATATCATCCTCGCAGAAGATTCCATATGGTTTACTCGTGTTGTGGTAAAAATCGCTAATCATGTCAAGGTGGCCGTACATACAGGACCACGCGTTATGGTGATTGGATCGCGCAAGACGAATGTCGTCGTGTGCTACGCCGTGAGATAAGTGGGCAATGGAGGATACGCCTATTTTCTCGAACAAATCAGTCATTCGTTGACGTCGTTCTGGACGAAAGGATAAACAATAAATCTCAATCTCGTTCATTTAGATATTTTAGATAATAATAATTCTATAAAATTGATATTCATTGTCTTTCTCATTGTCTTTCATATACATTCATATATATCCTATATCCTACTATATTATAATGCTCAAAAATATGATATCTCTTTTTAACCAGAATAAATGCCTGTACGCCTTATTCCCATTTAGTTACGGTTTTGCGCGTAGCCTAAACGGAAAAAATGATCCCCCTTTTAACGTATTAGGCCACCGACTCGGGTTTGCATTCTTAAACGGGTCAATGTATGCCGTTCCGCCGTATACACTCATTTACGTCCTAAAATTGATGAATCGCATTGATATTAAGTTGTCGGGAAAAGACCCCAAAAAATACGAAGACTCCTATAAAGACCTTTTTGGGAACAATGAAAATGTGTTTTTATGAGTATCGCGAATATATGAGTATTATGAGTATTATAGAATACGAATGAATCACCGTTTTAAAAATTATCATATATAATAAAATATAAAAATGTCTACAATCGCAATAGACGACGCATTGAAAACGCAACACTGTGAAAAGATATACGAGAATCTGGTTAAGAATGTCAATCAGCCTTTTTTCCAAAAAGAGGAAAATAAGGCGCAAATTGTCGCTCAACTTAAACAGCAAATTGATTACATCTACGCCAAACGATATGGCAAAAAGCGAATCGGTTAAGGTAAAAATGATCGTGGCACGTTATGATTTTATAATAGAATATACAGAATGGATCAGTTAGGAATGATAATTACAATTATTGTAGCTGTTATACTAACATTGTGTCTGTGTTGTTGTTTTTATCATAAATCATCTAGTAGTGTATCGCCCGTATAAATATAATATAAATATTACTATTATAATTATAGTAATATGATC
>Ga0214921_10000973_pt1 | contig 50316 bp, 64 predicted proteins | sample LL1505_MetaG_FD_177992 | JGI IMG/M metagenome (GOLD analysis project Ga0214921, IMG submission 177992) | Freshwater microbial communities from Lake Lanier, Atlanta, Georgia, United States - LL-1505 | ecosystem: Environmental > Aquatic > Freshwater > Lake | place: USA: Georgia | collected... | reverse complement strand
CAGGAAATCTTCTCGGCGGAGAACAGTCGGGCAAAATCAGTGAAATCGGCCTTGAGATGTACACAGACATGTTGGAAGCCGCGATCGCCGAGCTGCGCGGCCACGAAGTCATCGAAAAGATCGATACCGAGATCAAGCTCCCAATTACCGCCATGATTCCGGGCACCTATATCGAACCTGAGAATCTAAGGCTGCAGCTCTACAAATCGATTTTCTCGGCCTCGGATGAAGAGGAACTTCTCAAGCTTAAACGAGAGACCATCGATCGTTTCGGCACGATGCCCGAACCCCTGATACGGTTATTCAGGGTCGCCACACTCAAGCGGGGGCTCAGCCAGGCCAAAATGACGTCCCTGGCCATCGGCGGGCGGAACTTCTACGAACTCAAATTCGGCTCCCTCAACGAGGCCCAGATTGATACCATTTTGGACGCCGTCAGGAACCATCCGGACAAGTATCGCCTGACACCGGACGGCAAGTTGTTCCTTTACGCCCAGACATTCACTCAACCAAATCCAAGCCAGCAAGACCAGATGATCGCGGAACTGGTAACATTGGTAGAGCCACTGGCCATGTCCATTTCTCAAAGGAGCTGAAACGGATGATCGACAGCAGCCTCAAACGCCGCCTCATCATCGCAGGTGCCTGTTTCAGCGCAGGTATCGTCGCCTGGCTCGCGGTCAACGGCTACAAGATCGCGGAAGTCCGGAATCGTGACATCCCCAACTTTGAGAACTTGCGTCATGGCTCGACTCTTGTTGAGGTTGCTGGTGCCCCGATCGACAGTGATGACCTTGAGTGGGAGTACAACCTCCATCTGAAAGGCATGGTAGGTCCCGGGGAGATGACCCCAATTCCTGACCTCGGTAACAAGTTCGAGAAGGAACTGAGCCCGCTCAAGCAGAGCCTGCTCGCCGGGATGATTGAACGAAAAGCTCTCTTCAAGTATCTGCAACAAGACAAGAAGTTCGACATCGAGGACCCATCGCGGTACACGGCCTGCCTCAAGGAATGGCAAACCTCAATTGAGGAAAATCCACGGCTGTTTGAGTCATCCCGTTCACGGGAATTACTGAAAAACAGGCTTTGTGAACGCTCCGTCATCCTGCAGTACGTCGAGGCGCGAATCTTCCCGCTTGCCGAGCCAAAAGACGCGGAGATCACTGAGTACTACAAGAACCACCTTCCGGAATTCCGCTTGCCGCCACAGGCGATTGTTCGTCAAGTCGTCCTGCCAGACGAGCCCGCGGCCAAGAGAGTGAAACGGGAGATCAACCAGCACAACTTCGCAGAGATGGCCCGCAAGCATTCCATAGCACCGGAGGGTGAAACCAGTGGCGGAAAGGTGGGACCCTTCGCCAAAGGAGACGTCCCGGCAGTTTTCGATGTTTCTTTCGAGATGCAGCCGGGCCAGATCAGCGAGATTCTAAAGTCGACATATGGATTTCACATTATTATGCTGCAGGAAAAGCGGCCGAGGCGAGATCTCAGCTTGAGAGAAGCGACCCCGAAGATACGGGCAGTCCTGTTGGCCAAACGCAAGGATGAGGAATACCGCAAGTGGCTGGAATCCGCCCTGAACTCAATACCAATCACCTCTCCGCGGTCCTGATCTACCTCGCGATCCTGGTCGCGGGACTCACCATGGCCAAGGGTCGGACTGATGCCGCTGAAGTTCTGGTAGACCGGGTCCTCGGAACCGTTAACGGTCAACCTTTCTTGTATAGCGATGTTTCGACCAAGGTTGAGAATGGGCCCCTGGTCACGGTTTCAGAATATCCTGCGACTGAGCAAGCTCCCCCTTTTGAACGAGCCACCCAGGACGTGGTCAATCTTCTTCTGATCAAGCAAAAGGCCAAGGAACTGGATCTGGATGTTACCGATGAGGAACTGGAGGCTGAGATCACGGAATTTCTCGCGAGCAAGGGACTCGACAAAAAAGGCCTCGAGGGATTCCTCGCCCGCCAAAACAAGACTTATGAGGAATACCGACAAGATTTCCGTAACCAGTTGATCCTGGGTCGATTCCAACGCCGCGTCATCGCGCCATTGATCAAGGTCACCGACAAGGACCTTGAGACCGCGTACATCAAGCGATCAGGGTCATCTTCAGACCTCGTCGAAATCATCTTACGCCAGATATCCATTCAAATCCCGGATGGGGCTGGCTCCATCATCTCCGAGGCGAAACGGTCGCTGGCGCGTGAGGCGCGCGGCAAGATCGAGGCTGGGGTGTCGTTCGTCGATGCCGTTAAATTATATTCAGATGACCGTCAAAAAGCCGCAAACGGCGGTTTGATGGAAGGCGTCCATCTGAAGGACCTGACTCCGGTCATCCGCAAAGAAATCGAACGTCTCGATGTGGGAGGCGTGACCCCGCCAATTGAAATCGGCTCGACCATTCTCATTTTCAAAATTGAGGATCGCAAGATTTCGCTCGGCAAGGACATGCAACGCAAGAAGGCCGAACTGGAATCAGAGCTGAGATCTGCCGAACTTTCTAATCAGACCAGGCGCTGGCTGTCCGAGCAACGCCAGCGGTCCAAAATTGACATTATCGTGAAGTAACCCGGGCTCGCCACACATCCAACATGACGATGGCGAGCAAGATGATATTTGCCGCCCAAGCGCTCAGGACGGGAGACAGGTTCCCTCTGCGCCCCAAGGCCAAAAATGAATTTTGCAAGAACCAGAAGCTCATCCCAACGCCAAGGGCCAAGAGGATGCTTCTTGCCGTCTCGGCGGAACGCTCGGAGCTGTACATGAACTTCAAACCAAGAAGACTGACCACAATGGCCGCGAAAGGAAACGCCAATTTCAAATGATAATCTACCTTCAAAGGTAAAATATCCCTCCCGGAATTCTCCTCGCCCTTGATCCGGACAAAAAGCTCACGGCGACTCATCTCACTCGGCAGCCGCCGTTCGCGCTGAAGCTTATGGACATCAACCGGCATTTTGATGACCATTTCGTCTTTCCGGGTAATCCTGGTCACATTCCCCTGGTCATCAAAATCCATCACAGAGACTCCGGCCAGAGCCCAACCGGAATCCCTGCCAAGACTCTTGGCTGATTTGGCCTCCACCGACTGGACAGGCGTAAAGTCGTGAGCGATGCGCGAGATCCTTAGATCCTGGAACGCTTGCAGCTCGAGGTCATACGTGCCGAAGTTGTAGATCATCTCACCCAGACGCAGCCAACTGACGCCTTGCGCAATCTCAAATGACGGCGTTCCCTCGATTTGCACTTCTTCCACATAATGCATTCGTCCGGAACTTACGGGGATTATATATTCACTTAAAACCAAACTGGTCAGGGCCAGGATGACCCCCCCTGCAAACAAGGGCGCGCCTATCCTGAACGGACCCATGCCTGCGGAGCGCATTGCAGTCAGCTCGTTTGTCCGTCCCAGAAGTACCATGCACGTGACCGACGCCAACAGAGCTGCGATGGGCATCGCTTGAAGAATATGAGCAGGCAACTGGTAGAGATACATTTTGAATACGAGGACTGCAGATGGCTTGTACCGGGGAAAGTAACGTGTCGTCTTGTGAATGAAATCAAACAAGATGAAAAGGAAAAGAGTGAGGCACAACGCCCCAATCAGGTATTTGAAGAAATCCCGCAAAATATATAAGAAAAGACGCAATGCTCAGCCAACCCGTTTGCAGGTTTCCCCTGACACTGAACGTGACGCCGGTCAACCTTTGCTGGCGGCCTGACCAGGCACTTCATCACTGACCGTCCTGATTGCCGAAGCCATGACAATCGGCAACCCTTTCTTACCATTCCCTACGATGCCAAGCACCCGGACAATTTTCCCGTTTCTGGAACTGAGGTCCGGCAGCACATTCGGATACTTGGTCAGCACAACCAACATACGGGCCGAGTCATCTTCCATGATGAAGAATGTCTGATGCTTACCGGACTCAATCACACGCCCTTCAATAGAAACCTTCTTGCCCCTGAGCTCCTCAAGTCCCAGATGAATCTCTTTCATCGTGACCGCGGAATAAGAGGAAAACAGGAACCGACCTGTCCGACTGAAAAATGCACGGTCCAGCGTATTGACGAGAGACTCGTCCCCGACGCAACCAGTTAGCGATATCATCAAAAGACCAAGGGACAGGATCACCTTCTTTGACATGATGCACCCCGGAAAGTTCATAAACATCTCTCAATATAATTTACCAAAAAATTCGACCATCGGGTGCAACGGGGCGCAATAAAAGCAAAAAGCCCCCCGGGGATTACCCGGAGGGCCTTTTTCGTCACCTTGACGGATGACTACCCGAAGACCTTGTTACTTGGCTGCGTCGAACTTGTAGTCAACGAATTCAATCGTGGCCAGCTCCGCATTATCGCCGGCACGGTTGCCGCGACGCATGATGCGGGTATAACCGCCTGAACGATCTTTGAAGCGCGGCGCCAGGTCAGCGAAGACCTTGGAGACAGCAACGTCATCAAAAAAGAAGCTGGCAGCTTGACGGCGGGAATGCAGGTCACCCCGCTTGCCCAGCGTAATCAGCTTTTCAACAACACTGCGAAGTTCCTTTGCCTTCGGCAACGTTGTGTCAATCCGCTCATGGAGGACCATGGAGGTCGCCATGTTGCGCAACAGCGCCTTGCGGTGAGCCGTTTTGCGGCCGAGTTTACGATATCCAAAACCGTGGTTCATGACACGTCTCCGTGATCCTAGTGTTGTTCCTGGTCCTTGCGCAGGGTTGTTGGATCGAAACCATCGATCTTCATACCCAGAGACAGACCCATTTCTGCCAAGATGTCCTTGATCTCGTTCAGGGACTTGCGACCGAAGTTCTTGGTCTTCAGCATTTCTGCTTCGGTTTTGGTCACAAGCTCGCCAATGTACTTGATGTTGGCATTCTCAAGGCAATTCGCAGCGCGAACGCTCAGCTCAAGTGAATCGACTGTCTTGAACAGATTGTCGTTCAGCGACGGGCTCATCGGCTTGGCTTCCTCTGAGCGACGCTGCTCCTCTTCTTCAGCCTCGTCAAAGTTGACGAAGATGGTCAGCTGCTCCTTGATGATCTTGGCAGCGTATGCGAGCGCGTCATCAGGACGAACTGCACCGTTGGTCCAGATCTCGAGGGTCAACTTGTCGTAGTCCGTCATCTGACCGACGCGGGCATTCGACACGTTATAGGCAACGCGACGAACCGGAGCAAAAATCGAGTCAATTGCGATGAAATCAGCAGGCAGCTCTTCCGAACGGTTATCCTCAGCAGCAACGTAGCCACGACCGTGACGAACAACCATCTCCATATCCAGAGAACCATCGACACCGAGGGTGGCGATAACTTGATCCGGGTTCAGGATTTCAACGTCGCCGTGGGTGACAATGTCTCTGGCGCGAACGACGCCTTCAGACGTGGCCTTGATGGAGATACGGGTATCTTTCTCACCGAGGTAACGCAGGTTTACTTGCTTGAGGTTGAGGATGATGTCAGTGACGTCTTCCTTCACACCTTGGATGGTCGAGAACTCATGGTCTACGCCTGCGATCTTCACAGCCACGATCGCGGCGCCGTTCAGGCTCGCGAGGAGAACGCGACGGAGCGAGTTACCGAGCGTCAGGCCGTAGCCCCGCTCGAGAGGCTTCGCCACGAATTTGCCGTAAGTATCATTCAGCGCTTCGGCTTCGATATTCTTTGGTTTGATCAAACCTTGCCAGTTACGATGCATGGCATTTCTCTCCCGACAGTATCAGGACAACAAGATTACTTGTTGTACAATTCAACGATGAGACGCTCTTTCACATTCATGTGAATGTCTGAACGCGTCGGCTCCGCCGTCACTTTACCGGTGAACTTGTTATGGTCCACCTGGAACCACGGAAGCACGGCGCGCTTGGCGAACAACTCAGCAGCCAACGTGAAACGAGCCTGCTTTTGGCTCGCAGACGCCAGACTCACTTCGTCCCCGACACTGAGACCCGCGCTTGGAATATTGCAGCGCTTGCCGTTCACGAGGATGTGATTGTGGCGAACGATCTGCTTGGCTTCGTTACGGCTGCGGGCAAAGCCCATGCGGTAAACGACGTTATCCAAACGGAGCTCGAGATTGCGGAAGAAGATCTCGGAGGTAACGCCACGCTCTTTATCCGACTTTGCGAACAAATTCCGAAGCGGACTCTCGAGGAGACCGTAAACACGTTTGACTTTTTGCTTTTCACGCATTTGCACGCCGAATTCGGAGAGCTTGGAGCGCTGCTGGCCATGCTGACCGGGCGCGTACCCACGACGCTCAAACGAACAACGGTCCGTGAAACAACGATCGCCCTTAAGGAAGAGCTTCTCGCCTTCACGACGACAGAGCCTGCAAACTGGACCGGTATAACGGGCCACTGGATTACCCCTTCTTCAAAAAACGGTTGATTAGACCCGACGGCGCTTCGACGGGCGGCAGCCGTTGTGCGGGATCGGGGTAACGTCTTTGATCATGGCGACACGCATGCCGGCAGATGCGATTGCCCGGACTGCGCTCTCACGGCCCGAACCAGGACCGCTAACGAGAACCGAGACCGTACGCATGCCGGAATCCATTGCCTTTCGAGCCGCTTCCTCAGCCGCCACTTGCGCCGCAAATGGTGTGCTTTTACGCGACCCTTTAAAACCCTTGCTACCCGAACTCGACCAAGCCACCACGTCGCCATTGACGTCGGTGAATGTAATGAGTGTGTTATTGAAGCTAGCCTTGACGTGCGCCACGCCCACCGGGACGTTGCGCTTGACTTTCTTCTTCTTGATACCAGTTGCTGCTGGTTTAGTTGCCATGACGTATTACTTCCTTACCCGTTTTAACTACGGATCAACCCGTAGGAGCTTTCTTCTTGCCAGCGATCGTCTTGCGCGGACCCTTGCGCGTGCGTGCGTTAGTCTTCGTACGCTGGCCGCGCACCGGAAGACCCTTGCGATGTCGGATCCCACGAGTGCAGTTCAAGTCCATCAGACGCTTTACGGACAGAGCGATTTCACGACGAAGGTCACCCTCAACAACGAGTTTGCTGTCAATGACCTTACGGAGAGCGTTGACGTCGTTTGCGTCCAAGTCAGCCGCGCGGACGTCAGGGCTGATGCCTGCCTCGCGAACCACCATCTCAGCTTTTTTACGGCCGATACCGAAAATGCTCGTCAGAGCGATTTCAATGCGTTTTTGACCCGGAAGGTCAACACCTGCAATACGTGCCATGGATCCCTTACCCCTGCTTCTGCTTGTGCTTGCCAACCGAGCAGATCACTCGCACGACGTTCTTGCGGCGAACAATCTTGCACTTCTCACAAATTGGCTTCACGCTTGCTCTAACTTTCATTTCCCACCATTCCCTTTAAGAACTGCGAAATCCGGTGCTACTTCGCGCGATATGTGATCCGCCCACGAGTCAAATCGTAAGGCGAGATTTCCAACTTCACCTTGTCCCCCGGGAGGATTTTGATGAAGTGCATCCTCATCTTTCCGCTAATGTGGGCCAGAACTTCATGTCCATTTTCCAGCTGAACACGGAACATCGCGTTCGGAAGCGGTTCCTTGACCACGCCTTCGACTTCAATGACTTCTTCTTTTGCCATCCCACACTTTCAAAAAAGGCTGCATCCCTTCGGACACAAGGGTGCGGCAACCTAACCCAAACCAGTTACACCTGCAAGCTTTTTAGGCGCCCGATCTCAACGGAATTTCAAACCGCTCAGACTACCTTTGAGCTTCCCGAACACCTCTTCTGTCGAACCCAAACCATCGACCCTCTGATAAAGGCCTTTTCCCCTGTAATATTCGAGTACTGGCTTGGTGGTCGACTCATAGACAGACAACCTTGTCCGGACGCTGTCCTCCCGGTCATCGGAACGCTGCTGCAGTTGGCCCCCGCACTTGTCACAGACGCCAGCAGTCATCGGCGGCGTCAAGGTGACGTGATAGGTTGCTCCACAGTTTCCACACACCCGGCGACCGCTCAATCGATTAACCAGCTCAACGGCGTCGACATCCAAATGAATAGCGACAACAACCGGATGGGTTTCGTTCAATGAATCCAAGGTCTTGGCCTGGGCGACGTTTCTTGGATACCCGTCCAGAAGGATTCTCTCTCCCGAATCCAGACCCAGCTCCTCCCGCAGGATTTCAAACAGGATCTCGTCAGAGACCAGCTCGCCGCGAGCCATTACAGCCTCAGCTTGCTGTCCAATCGGGGACTTCATACGGACATGCTTACGGAGGGCGTCGCCAGTGGAAACCTTGCGAAAACCCTCCTTCGCGGCCAACAAGTCAGCCTGGGTGCCCTTGCCGGCCCCAGGCGCTCCCGTCAGGACGACGATCATACAGTGCCCCGCCGAGGACGGATGGCGCCACGCTTCAAGAAGGCGTCGTAGCGCAGGCTCTGGCGGTGGGCTTCGATCTGGCGAAACGTCTCGAGCGCTGTTCCAACCACGATCAAAAGGCTGGTACCGCCGAAGTAAAACTGAACATTGAACTTTCCGGTCAGGATGGTCGGTAATACACAGATGGCCGATAAATATAGAGCCCCTGACAAGGTCAACCGGCTAACAACGCGTTCCATGAACTCTGCCGTTTTAGCGCCAGGGCGGATCCCTGGGACAAAGCCACCATGCTTCTTGAGGTTCTCGGCTATCTCATCCGGCTTGAATGTAATCGATGTGTAGAAGTACGCGAAGAAGATGATCATCGACACGTATACCGTGTTATAAAGCCATCCCCCCGGATTAAGGTTGCTCGTAACGAAATGAGCAATTTTCGAATTCGGCGCTACGGCAGAAATCGTCAAGGGAAACTGGAGCAGCGAACTGGCAAAAATCGGAGGAATGACGCCCGCCGCGTTGATGCGGATCGGCAAGTGGGAGTTCTGGCCGCCGTAAATGCGACCACCGACCTGACGCTTTGCGTACTGGATCGGCACCTGACGGACCCCGTTCTCGAGGAATACCACCCCGGCAATAACCAGGATGATCACGCCACCGAGCAGAGCCATGCGAGCCAGATCCAGCTGAGCATGAGCGAACTGGCTATACGTGTTACCAATGATCCGCGGGAGTCCGGCAACGATCCCTGCGAAGATAATCAATGACATACCATTCCCGACCCCGCGCTCGGTGATCTGCTCACCTAGCCACATGACAAAAGCCGTACCGGCCGTCAATGAAAGCGTTGTCATCAGCTTCCAGCCAATGCCGCCGGTCGATACCAGAGATCCCCCCTGGAATGGGGCCGCCTCTAGAGTGTTGGCAATCATATAACCTTGAATGAAGGCCAGCAGAACGGTGCCATAGCGGGTATACTGGGTGATCTTCCTGCGACCAGCCTCGCCTTCCTTCGAAAGAGCTTCGAGATGCGGGACAACAACCGTCAGGAGTTGGGCGATGATGGATGCCGAGATATAAGGCATCACACCCAAAGCGAATACAGAGAATCTTTCGAGAGCCCCACCCGAGAACATGTTAAACATGCCGAACAGGTTGGCCCCCTGCGACTTGAAGAACTCACCGAGAGCCTCGGTGTCCACACCCGGGATCGGGACATGAACCCCGATCCGATAAATGGCAAGAAATCCCAGTGTGTACAGGATCTTCTTCTGGAGGTGGTTCAGCGTGCCTTCCGGTAGCTTCGAAATCGCCTGGGCCACTTGTTAGATCTCCTCGACTTTACCGCCCAATTTTTCAACGGCCTGCTTGGCCGATGCGCTTGCCTTGTTCACCTTAACCGAAAGCTTCTTCTCGAGATTGCCTTTGCCAAGAAGTTTTACGGGCAGGTTATCGAAACGGATCAGACCAGCCTTGGTAAGGGCTTCGCGGTCGATCTCAGCACCAGCATCAAAGCGATTAAGATCAGAGATATTGATCGCGTTGAAACGGTTGGCGAACAGGTTGGTAAAGCCGCGCTTCGGCAGACGACGGTACAGAGGCATCTGGCCACCTTCGAAGCCAGCACGGATGCTGCTTCCAGAACGTGCCGTCTGGCCCTTTCCACCGCGAGCAGAAGTCTTGCCCAGACCACTACCGATACCCCGACCAAGGCGTTTGACCTTGATATTGGACCCTTTTGCCGGAACCACGTTTCCGAGGTTTTTCAACACAGCTGTTTCAGCTTTTTTGGTTGCCATTGGTTCAACCCTTCAGCTCATACGAAATAAGGTGCTTCACCTTGTTGATCATTCCACGGATGCAGTTGTTGTCCTTGTGGTTCTTGGAATGGCCGATACGGCGCAGGCCAAGAGCCTTGACAACCTTCCTGTTGGCTTCCGACTGACCAATCAGGCTGCGTGTTTGCTTGACGACGATCTCTGACATTTCTAGTTCCCTTCAGGCTTTACTTCTTGGCCTTTGCGGCAGCCTTCGTCGCACGGCGAGTTTCAGCCTTGCTGTGACGAACTTGCTTGGTCTGCTCAGCGGTCTTACCGCGGAAGCCAGCGTACTGCTCCGGCAGCATCAGCTGCTTGAGACCATCCATTGCGGCGCGCACGACGTTCTGATGGTTCTTGGTTCCGTGAACCTTACAAATGATGTCCTGGACACCACCGAGCTCGACGAGGATACGAACCGCGCCACCGGCGATGATCCCTTTACCCTTTTTCGCAGGGAACATGATGACGCGGGCAGAACCGAATTTTCCGGTTACGTCGAACGGGATTGTACCGTCGACCGTTGGAATCTTGGTCATGTTCTTCTTGGCTTGTTCGGAAGCCTTGCGAATCGCGTCCGGAACCTCACTGGCTTTGCCCAGACCGAATCCGACTTTCTCCCGACCGTCACCGACGACAACCAGCGCACTGAAGCTGAAGCGGCGACCGCCCTTCACAACCTTAGCAACGCGGGCGATGTGAACAACGCGGTCCTGAAGACCATCATTGTCCTTCTCTTCCATTTTTCTTGGCTCTTTGGTTTCTTGTGCCACAGGTTCCCTCTCAAGAGTCCTTTAGAAATCCAGACCAGCTTCACGGGCACCGTCTGCCAGAGCCTTGATGCGGCCGTGGTAGGTGTAACCGTTCTTGTCAAAGACGACTTTAGTGATGTTTTTTTCCTTGCAAGCGGCAGCCAGCTTTTTACCGACTTCCGTGCAGACTTCTTTGTTGGCGCGCTCGGCCTTGCCCTTGGCAAAGGTGCCAACAGAAACAAGGGTCTTGCCAGTGTTGTCATCAACAACCTGAACAAACACATGACGAGCAGAGCGGAACACCGACATCCGTGGGCGCTCGGACGTGCCCGAGATCTTCTTGCGACCGCGCAGTTTCCGGCGCGCACGCATTTTGTTTTTGACGCTTACTGTACTCATGAATGCTTCCTTATCGTGACCGCCGCTGGATCCGAGACTGGTTACTTCTTACCAGCAGCCTTACCAACCTTCGTAACAATGACTTCGTCAGCGTAGCGAGCACCCTTGCCATGGTATGGCTCGGGAGCACGGAGGCCACGCAGCGTTGCAGAGACACGCCCAACCAACTCCTTGTCCGCACCGGACACGACGATCGAGGTCTGCTTGTCCACCTTGATCTCGATTCCGGCAGGCGCGTCGAAGTCGATCGCATGGCTATGGCCGAGGTTCAACGTAACACCCTTGCCCTTGGGAGTAGCGCGGTAACCCACGCCCACCAGTGACAGCGACTTTGAGAAGCCCTCAGCGCAACCTTGAACCATGTTGGCCACCAAGGTCCGGGTCAGCCCGTGAAACTGACCGATATCATTACGGGGACTTTTCGGGACGATCCGGACGGAACCACCTTCCACAGCAACCGACATGGTGTCGTGGACCTTCTGGGACAACTGCCCTTTCGGACCTTTGACCTTGACGGTGTCGCCTTCAACTTTCACTTCAACACCCTTCGGGAGGGCGATTGGCTTTTTACCGATACGAGACATTTTTGAAGTTCCCTTCAAATTTTTGGTTCCTGGCTACCACACCGGAACCAGCTTTTTAGAACACCGAGCAAATATGCTCGCCACCCAGGCGCTGCTTGCGCGCTTCACGGCACGTCATTACCCCACGCGAAGTCGACAGGATCGCAGTACCGAAACCGTTCTTCACGTACGGAATCTTGTCGACACCGACATAAATACGACGGCTCGGACGACTCACGCGCTTGATGCCAAGGATCACGCCTTTGCCGTCTTCACGATAGTTCAGCGCGATCTTGATCACGCCTTGCTTGCGATCGCGGATACACTTGTAGTTCCGGACGAAGCCTTCTTCCTTAAGGAGGTGGGTGATGGCGATTTTCACCGCAGACGCAGGAACAGTCACGACTTCGTGACCTGCCTTTTGGCCATTGCGGATTCGCGCCAGGAGATCGGAAATTGGGTCACAAACTTGCATTATAGTCTCCTATTACCAGGAAGCCTTGATAACGCCGGGCAGTTGACCCTTGAGCGCCATCGAGCGGAAGCAGATACGGCAGATGCCAAACTTGCGATACACAGCCTTCGGACGACCGCATTTTGTGCAGCGGGTGTAAGCCCGGGTGCTGAATTTCGGCTTCCGGTTACATTTTTCAATCATGGCTTTCTTGGCCATTGTCGCTATGCTCCTTACAGCTTTCGCTGATTCGTTTCTTTATTTACGGAACGGAAAGTTGAACTTCTCGAGAAGCGCTTTTGCTTCAACATCGGTCTTCGCAGATGTCACAATCGTGATACCGAGACCGCGGATCTTGTCCACTTTGTCGTAATCTATTTCAGGGAAAATGATCTGTTCCTTGATGCCCAGAGTATAGCAACCCCGCCCATCAAACGCCTTCGGCGAAAAACCACGGAAGTCACGGATGCGGGGGACTGCCACGTTGATAAAGCGATCAAGGAATTCGTACATGCGCTGGCGACGAAGAGTCACGGCGCAACCGATTGGCATCCCCTGGCGCAACTTGAACGTCGCGATACTCTTCTTGGCACGGGTCATGATCGGCTTCTGGCCAGTAATCAAGGTCAAGTCGTTAACCGCACCTTCCAGGGCCTTGCGGTTCTCGACAGCATCACCCTCGCCGATGTTCACGACGATTTTCTTGATGTGGGGGACCTGCATCGGGTTCTTGACACCCAAGTCCTTCTGCAGCTGCGCGCGAACTTCAGCGTACTGAGTCTGCAGGCGCGGAGCTGTTCTTTTGCTCTTCTGTATCTTGCTTTCCATCGTTTCTACTTCCTTCATTATGGACCCGATTCCTTCCCTTCCGGAGGCTCACCGGGCGACACCTTGTGGGGCGCCGCCTTACAGAACTTCCGGAGCCAGCGACGCGATACGGGAGAAGCCCTTCTGCCTCACCTCACGCGCGACCGGTCCGAAGATACGGGTACCGACTGGTTCGTTCTCTTTGCCTTTGATCAGCACTGCCGCGTTCTCGTCAAACCGGATGGTCGAGCCATCAGCGCGCTTGATTTCCTTCGTGGTGCGAACCACGACGGCTTTGTGAACGGTGCCTTTTTCGACCTTGCTGTTCGGCAGTGCTTCCTTGATCGCGACGACAATAATGTCGCCGACGGTCGCGAAACGCTTCTTGCTGCCACCAAGGACCTTGAAACACTTCAGGCGCTTTGCACCCGAGTTGTCACCACTTTGCAGTACTGTTTCCATCTGGATCATGAAATCACCTGTATCAGGACGTCTGGGGGAATGGTCGATTAGCGACGTGCTTCCCGGACAACTTTCACCAACTCGAACTTCTTGCGTGCGCTCATCGGCCGGGTCTGGCGAACCAGAACTTCGTCGCCGGTCCGGCTAAGATTCTGCGCATCGTGGAACATTAGCTTCGTGCGACGGCGGATGTACTTGCCGGCGGTCGGATGCTTCACCAGGCGCTCGACGACCGCGACGCGGGACTTTTCCATCTTGTCGCTGGTCACGGTGCACCGGATTGTGCGGACTACCTTTTCTTTGCTCATGGATGCTTCGCTCACAGTTCGATCTCTCTATCAGAACGTTGCAATTTCAATTACTTGCTCGTCTTTGCTTGCTTGGTTGCTGGCTTTGCCGGAGCTTTCGCGACCGGTTTGGCTGCGGAACCACGAAGCGTCAACAAGCGAGCCAGGCTACGCTTCAATCCGCGAACCTTGCCGGACGCGCGGGCAGCCGGGTTATAAATATCCATTCGGGCGTCATGAAGCGCGCGGCGGATCTGGTGTTCCAGCTCAACCGAACGGGCCATTTCAAACCCACGAATTTCTTCAGCTTTCAGTTTATGCAAATCCATGACTCAACCTTATGCCCAAGGGTCATCTGACCGGAGGATTAGTTTGGTTTTGATCGGGAGCTTGGAGGCAGCGAGTGTCAGGGCCTGCTCAGCAACGGCTTTCTCAACGCCCTGCATCTCATAAAGGATTCTGCCCGGCTTTACAACCGCAACGTAGTATTCGACGCCACCTTTTCCAGAACCCATCCGGGTTTCGGCCGGCTTCTTTGTAATTGGCTTGTCCGGGAAGATCTTGATGAACACATTACCACCCCTCTTGCAATGACGGGTCATCGCAATACGAGCTGCCTCGATCTGACGGGCCGTGATCTTTCCGCTTTCGACAGCCATCAGTCCGTATTCGCCCTTGTGGAGCTCCGTACCGCCCTTGGCCTTGCCCTTGATCCGGCCTTTGTGGGCCTTCCGGAATTTCATTCTCTTTGGAGCCAGCATGTTTCAGTCCTCGCTCATCGATCTCTGCTGGTTTTAGTTCTGCTTCGTGGATGAGTCTTCGCGGGAAAGAACTTCCCCTTTGAAAACCCAAACTTTGACGCCAATCAGACCAAACGTCGTCAAGGCTTCTGCCGTTCCGTAATCGATATCAGCGCGCAGGGTATGCAACGGAACACGGCCTTCCATGTAACGCTCCATCCTGGACATGTCCGCACCGCCGAGACGACCGCAGAGTTGCACCTTGATACCCTTGGCGCCGGCTTTCATAGTCTGGCCGATCGACTTTTTCATGGCCCGGCGGAACGAGACCCGACGCTCCAACTGCTCACGGATGCTCTCCGCGACCAACTTGGCATCCATGTCCGGCTTCTTGACTTCAAACACGTTCAGGGAGGGCTCTCCGGAAGTGATCTTGCAGTGACGAACAAGTTCGTCCTTCAAACTTTCCGCGCCTGCGCCCTTCTTTCCAATGATGATGCCCGGACGGCTACTATGGATGTTGATCTTGAGGTTCTTGGCAGCACGCTCGATCTCAACCGTGGCAACACCAGCGGCTTTGAACTTCTTCTCAATATATCCCCTGATCCGGATGTCTTCCTGGAGGAGTTTTGCGTAGTCCTGCTTTGAGTACCAACGCGAGCTCCAGCTCTTGATCACACCGAGACGGAAACCAATCGGGTTTACTTTCTGTCCCACGAAGTCATCCTTCCTTTAGATTTCTTTCAGCTTCATCGTGATGTGTGAGGTGCGCTTGCGAACCGGGGTAGCACGACCCTGGGCGCGGGGGATGAAGCGCTTGAGCACCGCTCCGCCGTCAACCATCAGCTCACTGATCACCAGACGATCGACATCAACCGTCGCTTTCGACGTCGCGTTGGCAATCGCTGAGGTCAACAGACCCGCTACGACCGGAGCCGAACGCTTTGTCGTCAACTTCAGAAGATCCAGGGCTTCCTGAACCTGCTTGCCGCGGACCAGGTCAGCTACGAGGCGAACCTTGCGCGGGGCAATGCGAACGTTTCTTAATACCGCTTTGTATTGTTCAGACATTGTGTATCAACCTCACGCGCCTGCGCCGGCTGGCTTGGCGCCTTTTTTGTCTTCGCCATGACCATGGAACGTCCGGGTCTGGGCAAACTCACCCAGCTTGTGGCCGACCATGTTCTCGGTGACGAAAACAGGAACGAATTTGTTACCGTTGTGAACCGCGAACGTCAGCCCGACGAACTCAGGCAGGATCGTGGAGCGACGGCTCCAGGTCTTGATCGGTTTGCGGTCTTGACGGGCCTTTTCCGCTTTGTTGAAGAGGTATCCGTCGACAAATGGACCTTTTTTAATTGAACGCGCCATCGAGGCTTTCTCCTATTCGTTCAACTATTTCTGACGGCGATCGCGAATGATGTCTTTCGCGGTACGCTTGTTCTTACGTGTCTTGTAGCCCTTCGTCGGCTGAGCCCATGGGCTGACCGGATGACGGCCACCTTTGGCGCGGCCTTCACCACCACCATGCGGGTGGTCGCAGGGGTTCATCGTCATACCGCGAACGGTCGGGCGAACGCCCATCCAGCGGCTACGACCGGCTTTGCCAATCGTGACGTTGAAGTGATCAGGATTGCTGACTTGGCCGATTACGGCAAAACAACCCTCGTTGATCCGGCGCATCTCACCACTTGGCATGCGAAGCTGCGCATAACCATCGACCCGACCGATCAGCTGAGCATACGTACCGGCGCTGCGAGCCATCTGGCCACCCTTGCCTGGACGCATTTCGATATTGTGTACGAATGTACCGAGTGGAATCGAACGCAGCGGCATTGCGTTTCCAACCTTCACGTCTGCCGATTCCGACGCCACAACGCTTGCACCCTTCTTGAGACCTTCCGGGGCGAGGATGTAACGACGCTCGCCGTCGCCGTAAACGATACGGGCGATGAAGGCGGTCCGGTTCGGATCGTACTCGATATACTCAACTTTTCCCGGGATATCGCGCTTGTCGCGGCGCCAGTCGATCATGCGGTAGTGACGACGAACGCCACCGCCCTGATGACGGACCGTAATCCGACCGGTGTTGTTGCGGCCTGCGTGCTTTTTCAGAGCGACGGTCAGGGCCGAACACGGCTCGACCTGATCGATCTGGCTGTAGTCAACGACGGAGGTGCCGCGGCGACCTGGCGTTGTTGGCTTGAGGATTTTAACTGCCATAACTCTCTTCCCTCATCATTCCGCGTCAGCGGAAGGTGTTTCAGCGATTACTGTTCTTCAAACAGCGGCAACCTGGTGCCAGCGGTCAGGGTGACAATGGCCTTCTTGCACTTGCTGTCCATGGAGACGTGAAGGCCACGGCGACGAACCTTCCCACGAGTGACCATCGTTTGAACGCCAGTAACTTTGACGTTGTAGATCTTCTCGACAGCGCGCTGAATGTCTTCCTTGGTCGACTTCATGTTCACTTCGAAAGTGTACTTCCCGGCGTTTTCACGGGCGTCGTTGCTCTTTTCGGAGAGCACTGGTCTTACGAGGACGTTATACAGGTTCACGATTATTTCTCCTCGAAACGCTGGTGCAGCGTATTGAGAGCAGTTTCGCTGATCACGAGCGACTCGTAGCGGAGCAGGTGCTCAGCGTTCAGTTCGGCCGGCGTCACGGAAGCTGCACCGTGGATGTTGCGGGTTGACTTGTGGAGCAGGTCATCCTTCCGCTCGTCAGAAAGAACAGCCTTCGACACACCCAAGGCGCCCAGCGCACCAAGAACATGCTTCGTGCTGTACTTGCTGAGGGCAAAGTCGTTGACCACAACCAACTTGCCATGGCGGACCTTGTCGGAGAGAGCAACCTTGAGGGCCAGCTGGCGGAGTTTCTGATTGGTCTTCTCGCGGTAATCTCGCGGCTGCGGTCCAAAAATCACGGCTCCACCCGGCATCAGCGGTGAGCGGCTGGTTCCCTGGCGAGCACCGCCAGTGCCTTTTTGCTTGAACGGCTTCTTACCGCCGCCGGAGACAAAGGCCCGGGTCTTGGTGCAGTGTGTGCCCTGACGGCGTGCAGCCTGATAGCTCTTCACGACGAGGTGAAGCACATGCTCGTTCATCGGAACACTATAGATGGCTTCTGGCAGCTTCAAAGTCTTGACTGCCTGGCCTTTGATGTCTTTAATTTGAATTTCCATGGGTCTCTACCTCTTCTCAGGCCTTGATCGACGGTTTGACGAACAAATAATTGTTCGCGTGACCGGGGACCGAGCCGCAAACGGCGATCACGTTGTTCGTGGTGTCAACATCCAAAACACGGAGATTCTGGATGGTACGCTGTTCGTTACCGTACTGACCAGGTTGCGGCTTGTTCTTGAAAACGCGTCCCGGGGTCGTACGGGTACCGAGTGAACCCGGGCGACGGTGGAAGCGAGAACCGTGGGTCATACGACCGCAGGCAACGTTCCAGCGCTTGACGGAGCCGGTAAAACCGCGGCCCTTGGTAAACCCAGTGATATCGACGGCGGTGACACCCTCCAGGATTGCCGCCGTGAGAGCAGCACCAGTCTCAAGGCCCTCGACAGGCTTCTCAACACGGAACTCCTTGAACCGGGCAAAGTTCTCCCCAATGTTGACTTTACGCAGACGGGACACATCTGCCTTGGTCAAGCGATTCTCACGCTTGGGGAAATAACCGACCTGGACGGCATTGTAACCGTCGCGCTCCGCGTTCAGAACCTTGGTGACCTTTTGATCTTCGATCTGAAGGAGAGTCACCGCGACCATCTGGCCTTCGGTGTCCATCATCCGGGTCATTCCGATTTTTTTCGCAACCAATGCTTTTACGTTCATTCTCGCAACCTGCTTTCAGTTCGTTATTTGTGTCTCAACGACTGATTCTTGGGACGGAGGCTCAGTACAACTTGATCTCGACATCCACACCGGATGCGAGGTCGAGCTTCATGAGCGCGTCGATGGTTTGTTGCTTGGGCTCGAGGATATCGAGAACACGCTTGTGCGTGCGGACTTCAAATTGCTCACGTGATTTCTTGTCGACGTGCGGGCTACGCAACACCGTGTAGCGGTTGATGGCCGTCGGCAGTGGAATCGGACCGGCAACTCGTGCGCCGGTGCGCTTTGCGCGCTCGACGATGTCTGCGGCTGCTTGGTCCAGCAAACGGTAGTCGTAGCCTCTTAAACGGATTCGGATTTTTTGGCTTTGCATTCTCTCGCAACCTACTGCAATCGTTGTTCGTTTATCTCTTCTGAAACAACTTGCCCAGGTAAGTGGCGCCAAGGTCGGGGAGGGGTCTTTTGCGGAGCGGAGCAGCTTTTCGGCTGCCTTTTTCGCAGAGTGTCTCTCTGGTCGACGGCATTGGCTTGCGGTTAAGCAGGCTTACCCAAGTCGCGAGGTTCTAAACTTTGATGGATGAATCTGTCAAGCGAAATGATGGCAATTATTTCGCGGCGACGACCGGGATTTCCGGGATGAAACCCGAGTACCAACGGTCAAGGGCTTTGTTATTGATTTCCTTGCGTTCCTCAGGCGTGACGCGACTCCACTCCCGGTGACTCGACGCGGCCCGGGCCATAAAATCCAGCAGGGCCAAATGGCGCCTGAGGATCCGTTTGTAACGATGTCCGATTACCGGATTGAAAGCCCCCAGGAGTGAAAGGATCTGTCTCGGGTTTTTTTTGACCCAAAGCCATGAGCCGAGCTCCAGCGCCAAAGGCAGGTAAATGCTACTACGCTGCTTCATCGCCCGATGCTCGTCATAGAAATAATCCCAAAGGTCTCCGTGTGTTGTGTAATTCAGCGACTGCGGTTCCACCTGGTAAATGTGATTCGGATAAGTACGGTCGAGCAGCGAGTTGAGCTTGTACATTTCGGCGATGGACGGGAACGGGTCCCGGGACTTGGCGTAAGGGAACCACAGACGGTCAACCGTGCCAAATCCTGAGTGAACATCCAGCGAAATCGCCGCCTTGGCCGGAAAAACCTTCTCACGGACCAGGCACTCCAAGGCCTGCGCCTCACGCTCCATCTGGCCCCCGTCGACCCCGCCGCCGCCCCTGAACCAGGCCATGAAAGGGCCCAGGTTGTGACCCCCGACAAAAGGAACCCAGGTGTTGTGTACCGCCTCGACAGGGGCATTTCGCATCAAATCCACGCCCCTCCCATTGGAACGCGTCCGCAGCAACATACCTGCCGGGTTAACCAGAGGAATAATGATGAGCCGCGACCTTTTGAAGAGGTCGTGATGGTTCTCATCCCACTGCATGTGACTGAACAGGGTCTTCATGTAACCGGTGACAACATGAGTCCCGATTCTCTCGAGTCCATGAACCCCTCCTGTGAGGAGGAACACTGGGAGCTGGGGATCGTCTGGCCCGATCTCAAAACAATGAATGGGCAGCTCCACGCCTTGGTGGATTACGCGATCAAGAATTCGTACCCTTACGCCGCGCGGGAGATCACCGGCGATCCGCTCGATTTCCGTGAGTTCCGGGACGTTTCTTGAAAGGTGCACGAGATCCATCGAATACCCTCTGTCTTGAGAGGGCTTTCGGTGAAAATCTGGATACCTGTAAGTTTCAAGAATCGCTCAAACAAGCGGGACGTAGTGCCCGACGATTTGCTGATAGGCCTCGGCCGCCAGACTTTTCCTGTCAGATTCAGGTCTTACATGGACTCGACTTAACCGAGTCACCGCTACCTTGATATCTCCTCGCATGGCCACGTTGATGATGTGGTCCAGGAAGGTCATGTCTCCGTACCAGCAGATCTCGTCGCGATTTTCTACCCGGACCTGCTCACCAGCGATCTCACGGTAGTTGATGCAAAGAGGTAACAAAGGACGTCCCGACATGATGGCCGCGTCCATCAAAGACACCTTGAAAGGCAACACCTGCGCACCGTTGGTTGAGGTTGCCTCCGGAAATACCACCACGTTCAGACCCTCGGTCAATGAACCCGCAATCTCCGCGACTTCACGCTGGATCTGGTTACGATTTCGACGCTCTACGAAATGGCAGCCACCGGCCTTACACAGGAATCCGAGGAAACCAGAGTCACGGACCTCAATTGAAGTCACGAAGAGAGTCGGCTGAAGGGAGGCAATGATCAGAATGTCCAAATAAGACAGATGGTTGGCAACGATCAAATGACTTTCACCGCGCCTGGCACTGGCAACAAGATCTGAATCTGCGTCGACTTCGTCGACTTTAATCCCAAGAATCTTGAGGCCCAAACCGCACATGACAGAAAGCCACTGCGCGGCGGCCCGCTTCGCGCGAACAGAATCGCCAAGCACAAGGCGGAGCGTGATTGCGCCAACCACAAACACACCGATGCAGAAAAACAGGACTCCGAATCGGATATAACCAAGCACCTTGTTCAACACAGCTTGAACTTTCTCTCGTAAGCCTTGCCCAGGTTCTTCATGTCCAGAATTGTAAGGAAGTCCGCGCACTTGAAATCTTCGTCCAATGCTGGCTCGCCAATGACCTTGGCTCCCGCCCTCAAATAAGACTTGAGCAATGCCGGGATGATTTCCGGTGACTGTGCTCCCCTTGCCGACTCGATCCCTACAATTTCGTGAAATTCAGGAATCTTGTAGTTGCCGATGGGCAGGCAGGGAAGAGTCTCATCAATGGCCTTGTCCGCCCGGAGTTGAACGTAGGCCCGAGCAATCTCGGCCGGGTCTGTCGATTTGAAGCTACTCATTCCGAAGAGGTAATCGGCTCCGCTGGCCTGGACATACTGGACAAGCCCACGCCAAAGCAGTCCGATCACGACTCCGTTGCGATAGTCTTTGTGAATACAAGCCCTCGAAAGTTCGAGCTTTTTGCCAGGCAGGGCCTTGAGTGGACTCATGTCAAATTCCGTCTCGGAGTAGAAATAAGGCGCGCGGTCTTCCAGCAACAAACGGTAGGTTCCGACGAAACAGCCCGTCTTCTGATCCATGATGACCAAGTGGTCACTCCATGCGTCAAAACGATCGAGATCCAGCCCGAAAGGAAACTTCTTTTGCTTGTATTCACGGTGAAATACGTCATAGCGCAGACTCTGGACCTGACGGAGATCACGCTTCGACCGAACCGTCTTGACCACAAAGTCACCGCGGGAAAACTCAACGAGCGGAATCACTTTCCCGCCAAGAACGGCGGACTTGAAAGACGGTGCCCGGCGAAACGCCGGCATGGTCTGGATGATTCTTTGCGAGAGCATAGGTTCCTCCGTCGGCGGTTAGCCTTATTTCAGACAGCGCCTAACCGGTCAATACTAGTCTGGGGTGCGTTAAGCCCGCATAAAGAACCGGATCAAATTTTGTAAATTTGGATCCCGCTGGCAACAACCTTGACAATCGCCTGAACAGGAATCGCCCCCTCGTAGCATTGCGGGGAAACATTTAATATAACATACTGTTATAATTGTGTTTTTTATTTTTTTGCTGATGGTAAAACTGGCCACCGGATTGCTTGAGTCGCTCCCTCAGGAGGGCTCGCCATGACAAGAGCCGATGTTACAGAATTGGTGTTTACCGAAGACTTCCACCCGGACACCGTTGCAGCGTTGAATGAGCTTCGCGAAATCCGACTCTCAAACCTCGAACACATGCTCGAGAATCTGGCCAAAACGGCCGAATTGATCGCAGCCCCTGATTCCGAGGCGACCAATCTAAAGGGAGACCTTGAATTCCGAATCGCGGAATTGAAATCCAGACTGGAAAATCCATCTCGAATTTTTGCCGACGAACTCGAGCTCTACATGGAGCTTCTTGCTAACCCGGAAGCGTGAGGATCTCGACAGTTCCATCACCGCGGATCGCAATTGTGTGCTCGAACTGGGCCGACAATTTGCGATCAATGGTCACCGCGGTCCACCCGTCACTGAGAATTTTCGTCTTCCAGTGTCCTTCGTTCACCATAGGCTCGATGGTAAATGTCATGCCGGGCGCCAGGCGCTCGCCCTTGCCTCGCAGCCCGTAATGAGGCACCTGAGGATCCTCATGAAATCCCTTGCCAATTCCGTGACCGACGAACTCGCGCACAACACTGAAGCCTTCGCGGTCGCAGTGCTCCAGGATGGCCGCTCCAATGTCGCCAATCCGCCCCCCGGCCTGCACGGCTGAGATCCCGCAGTGCATCGCTTCTTCAGCGCATTTCACCAGTTTCAATGCCACTGGCTTGTGGCCCTGCCCGACCAGAAAAGTCTTGGAGGTGTCTCCATGATAACCATCGAGGATCGTGGTGACATCGACGTTGATTATGTCGCCATCTTTGAGTTTTTGGCGCGCGTCCGGAATGCCGTGGCAAACGACTTCGTTGATCGAAGTACAGATGGATTTAGGAAATCCTTTATAATTCAGGGGCGCTGCGATTGCCCCATGCCGTGAGATGAACTCATGGCACAAGTCATTGAGCTCAAGCGTAGTCACTCCAGGCTTGATATATGGTTCGATCATGACGAGACACTCTGCCGCCAGACGGCAACTTGCCTTCATCGCATCAATTTCCTGGTCGCTTTTCAGGACAATCACAATTTCACCTGAGTTATGGCGGCCGAAATAACCGCACAAGAACCGTGTCTAGCCCAACACAGGTCAGAGTACAAGCTGCCTGAGCCAATCGGGGTCAGTGAAATCGAGTTTTGCCGGAGCATGGGCTGACCGGTCAAGACAGGAACCCATTTGAAAGACCGGCGAGAAAACTTCTGCCTCATAAAGCTTCTCGTGAAAACGCTGTAACGACATGAAATCAGGAGTGGCCGTACTCAAAGACTGTGAGTATTGCCGGAAAAGCCGCTGAATTTCCTGCTGTTGAAAGAATGCGGACTGAATGAAACGTCGCGCCAGGGTACCCTGACGATCACCGCGAAGAAGATTCCAATCCGGCCATTCCACGTAAAAATTACCGATGACTCCGTCAATCGAACCGGTGTCACGCGTCGTGAATTCAGCTTGGATCCCGAGCAATGCCAAGCTGTCGCTGATGACTTTCTGAAGCAAATCAGCACCCGCAGATCCTGGTTCCTGAATTAGAAACTCCAGGACAACTGGCTTGCCGGTCTTCTTGTCCACCCTTGGAGAGTCCGCTTTCATCCGCTGCCACCCGGCTTTTTCCAATGCCAACGAGGCCTCTTCGACACTGTATGGACGAATCCGCAACGATTGGTTGTATCCAGGGTGCTGACGGGGAATAAACGATGTCACCAAATCACCCAGGCCCAATGCCCCGGCACGTAAGAGTTCCCCGCGGGGCAACAACTGGGTGAGCGCTTTCCTGACAGGCGCCGAAAGGGCTTTGGCGCCTGGCGCCCCGTCATCTCCCTCGCTCCAGAGAATACCAATGACTGATGGAACAAGGGCCTCGCGGGAGCAAAACTGGCCCGATTGCATGGCAGATCCGAAAGTGAAGTCCACGTGGGACCTGCTCTTTTGCCTTCTGCCGCCTGCAGGCTCGATTTGGAGCACCGGCCTTTTCTGCTGATAACCGGGAGCGGGAACGAGCTCGGCGCTGCCGCTCGCCGCGACGCGATAACGGTAGAGCCCCGCGCATTCGAATCCTGATTCTCCCGAAGACCGGGCGAACGGAACCTCATTCATGACGTACGGACCAAATGATGGCGTCGTTTGCCAGATCACCCGGGCTGAGGGAGCTTGCCCAGCCCTGGATGGCTCAGTGGCGTCGCGAATTTCGTGCTTGGGACATGCCACTTCCTTGCCGACGGACGAGCTTGCGGCCGCGCATATTTGCTCACTGATGAATTGCGTGAGGTCCTTTCCAGTCACTGACTTGCCGCTCCACCAGTGCAAATCCGATTTCAGGTTGTATTTCCAGTGCTTTGTCGACTCGATCTCGATACTCCTGAGGAGCAAGGGCTCTGATTTTCGTTCTTTCAAGTTCAGGCGCGTAAGCGAAGGACAAGCAAGACGACCAAACGTCGCGTCGTTCGATGAGGGCAACAAACCTTTTGATGGATCTCCGGGCATGCTGAAGGGCCACCCGGTGATCAACAGGGCAGCAAACCTCAACCTGGCTGGAGCCTTGAATTCGATTTTTGACAGCAGTTTACGCAAACGCAGCCACTCCCCTGGCGCAGATCCCTTGCCGTGGATCAAGAGCATGGCAATATTAACGCAGATTGACCGGAGGCGAGCAATGTCTAATCAAATTCCGGTGGTCATCGCTGGCGCGGGGATCACGGGCCTCTCCGCGGCGCTGCACCTGGCAGACATGGGAGCAGGCCCTGTCTTGGTCGCCCGGGGGCCGGGAGACCCGTCCAGCGCCAGGGCCCCGGGCATGATCACTGGCGGCCAGCGGGATAACTTCACCCGCGTCGCGATCGCGCATCAGACTGATTTCGCGCGAATTATATGGGAATTCGGTGACAGGGCCTTTGACCGGACTGTGGCGTGGGCCAGGAGTCACGACGTCAATGTCGCAACTGGACGCAGACTGCGCCTCATCGTCACACCCGAGGAACTCAAGGAGGCCACCGAAGCCGTCGATCTGATGACTTCGGCAGGCGTGACCGCGCGGCTTATCCAGGGAGATGAACTGAAATCTTCGTCTTGGGGGGCTTGCCTCGGTTCCAGGGTCATCGCCATCCAGGATGAAGGGGACAGAGGTGGATGGATCGATGCGGGGATGATGCATCTCCGGATGCTCGAGACCGCTCAAAAGCACCCCTCCATCTCTTTCACTGAACTCCCGGTGGACGACGTTGACGGTTACGCGAACGAAGACCTTGTGGTCACCATTGGGAACAAAAGACACGCTGCCGCAGCCCTGATCGTTGCCTGTCATCTTTCAACGGGCGACCTTGTGCCATCACTCAAGGCCGCGCTCGTTTCATCCGCTGACCAGTGGTTGACCGTACCAGGCCCACTGGACTCCGGGAACCGGTTGAGCGCATGGAACAGGAGTGGGATTGCCTGGTCAGCCTTTCACAATCACGAGTGGGGATCCACCCTTCCAAGGGGACGTCTTTTGATGGGCGGTGGTCGCATCCTGCGTAAATGGGCAGGGTTTGAGGCTACTGAGGCCGAAGTTGAGGAAAGGATCACGAACTATATTATTGATCAGGCAACAAAGACGTTCGCGCACTGGAATAAACCGGACACCTCATCGCTGAGGGCACAAGCCGGCCTCGATTGCCATCCGTGCGATGAGCTTCCGGTCATAGGCCCGATGTACGGGGAAGGACGCATTCTGGTAGCCGCCGGATTCATGGGGCAAGGCATCACCCTTGGATTCCAGGCAGGATATTGTCTCGCAAAACTGCTTATGACTGGAGCATGTCAGGAACTACCACGCAGGCTGTGGCCGGAACGCTTGCGATCCCTCCCGGACAAGGAGTAAAACCTGTCAATGAGGAAAAAAACAGCCCCACAAAAATCACGGATTTGGCATTGCCCAAAGTGCCAAAAATCATGCCAGTTCGATGAGTCCAATCCATTCCGCCCGTTTTGCAGCGAGCGCTGCAAGAATTTCGATACCGCCAACTGGGCGACGGAGAGCTATCGGATTGCCGGGCCCGCAACTGACCCGCAGCAAGATCTGGAATTCGTCGCAAAAGATCCTAGCGCATCTGGGCCAGACGATTCAGAACCCGGGTCTTGAGTCCAGCGAGAGAGCGCGGCTGAGGATCCCGGGCCATATAGGCAGGCGCCAAGTCTGTCAGCGCAACAAGCAAGTCGTCCACACTCGGAGCCGCAACCAACCACGCTTCGATAATCTCGTGATCCGTGTATGACAACATCGTTCCCCTGCCTTTCAGCTCCAAAAGGTACTGACTGACAAGTTCCTGAGGTCGTACTTTGTCGAGATCCATGAAACTCAACAGCAAGTCCTTAATGCGAGGATCAAAGCCCGTGATGCCACCATTTATCGCGATCCCGGATCAAGGCGCAAGGCATTGACTTCGTGTTCCAGCATATTGACACGGTCCTGCAAGCGATCCAGCGTTTCAGAATAGCGCCTGAGCTCGTGCAAGTGATCGTGGATCCGCAGCAAGTTCGCGACACGGAATGGCAAGGAATCGATATGGGCGGGCTGGACCACGTCGAAATACCAGTTTGATTTTACGGCGTGTTCCATCAATTCCCGGGCTTCCTGCACAGAAATATCCGCGACGATCAGTGATGGAACCCAAATGTCGGCCTGTGCCACGAGCCTCGCCTGGAATGAACTCAGCCAGGCCTGAAAGGCTCCTTTTGACACACCCTGGGCTTCGACGATCACCAAATCGCAAGGGCGAAAGACAGGATCCTCAAGGCTTTTAACCTCGACCAGCTCGATGTCCACCATGGCGCGAAGTTCTTGCTCGAGTTTGATTTTGGGCAAATTCACGAATTTCGGGTCCAGGTTCAGGACGCAGGCTCTCGACCTTCTGGTACGCATGGTCTTCCTTCTTTGATATTGCGGGTTTATTCTATCCTGAAACCAGACAATGGGCGGAAAACTTTCGATGGTCAGTCCTGCAACCGAACAAAACTTCCACGTAAGATGCACGGCCCCGACGCGAATCGATCTCGCCGGGGGAACCATTGACCTTTGGCCAATCCACCAGCTGCTCGAGGAAAAAGCGACTGTGAACTGCGCGGTGACCTTGCCTGCGCAAGTCGATATCGAACCCTCGAGCAACGGCAAGTTCTACCTGCAAAGTATCGATCAGAAAATCGAGGTTTCGGGCACATTCGAGGAGTGCATCAGAACGCGGGAATTGCCGCTTCTCGGGCTATTTCTGAAAGCATGGTGGTCGGCGGACCTGCCTGCGCTGCGGATAAGGACGGAGGCCAGATCCCCTGCCGGAGCAGGACTCGGTGGCTCATCTTGCCTCGCAGTAACCCTTGGTGGCGCGTTGCTCCGGGCGAAGGATCTATTGGGCAGGAAACGGACAACGCTGGACGAATTCCACCTTGTCCAAACGGCGTCCGATATCGAGGCGAAACTGATTCACGCGCCAACCGGGATCCAGGATTACTGGGGAGCACTGCGGGGAGGACTGAACATCATTGAATTCCCCGCAGGGCGGGTTACCATCGAGACGCATGATCCAGGCGGAAATTCCGGACCGGCGCAGGTCGGACGCTGCCTCGAGGATGAATTGATCCTCTGCTACTCGGGCAAGAGCCGCCAATCCGCGATCAACAATTGGGAAATTTTCAAACGTGTCTTCGACGGCGACCAGGAATTGCTGAAAAAACTGGCCGCCATAGGGGCATTGGCTCGGAAGTGTGCCGATGCCGTCCGTTCAGGAAATTACGATGGCATGCTGGAATCCTCAATTGCCGAGTGGCAACTGCGATGCCAGTTATGGCCAAACATCCACACGGTCGAAACAAGAAAGCAGGCTGACGCGGCCTTGACGGCTGGCGCGCGGCTTGCTCGCGTCTGCGGTGCTGGAGGAGGGGGGGTCATGGCTGTTATAGCTCCACAGGAGGTCCGGGAACGGGTTCAGACCGCACTCGCTTCTCAGGGGGGATTTATCCTGCGCGCCGGTGTCGCGCGCGAAGGCCTCGTAGCCGACAGCTCGCCATAGAACCCGTTTCGTCAGACTGTAAGCACCAAAAGCCGCCCGAATGACGGCCAAATTTTCAAGTATTTCCGAAGAGTTAATTAATATCACTCAAAATCCCGAAATCGAGTCCGACCCCCTGTTCAAAGGAGCAAGAAATGACCAAAGACAACACCTCCCACACTTCTCCAGACAGTGAATCCATCGGGAAGTTTCTGCTTCAGCCGATCATCCAACTCAAAATCGCGGCTTGGTCTGCAATGTGGTCCGCCATGTTCGGACTTGCGATTGCCGTCTTGTTCAACTTTTCCCTGACCAACCTCTCGAATTCGTTCGTCGACGTAGGCCACGTGGACGACGAAACCATTGCCCGACTCTACAACTTGTTTGAGGGAGTACGCATGTCTGCCCTCGGACTTCTGTTAGGCCAGGTGATGGTCGCGGTTATCGTCTCGTTCATGATGACGAACCGAATGCTGGGAGCAGCGGTTGCGTTCCGGCAGGAAATCCGCGCCCTAATCAACAGGCAGTATGGCCGGAAAGTCAGCCTGAGGAACGGAGACCTGTTCAATGATGTCGCGGAAGACTTGAACGAACTCTCGGAGCAGCTTCGTCGCGATCACAAGCAAGAATCATCGGGCAAGGAGACGGCTCCGACGCACGCCGTCAATGAGTAACATCCCGACGGGTACATCATCGCTTTTCCGTCGCACCGATGTTCAGGACTTTATGGCGACTAATCATCGTGGTGTATGGCAGGCGCAGGAATTTGGCCGCGGACGCGACATTTCCGCACCCGGATACAACGGCGCCCTCGATCAGGAGCTGCTCTAAAGCTTTGCGCACCCGGCTGAACCCGGCAAAATTGGCCAGCTGAAGGAGGTCCTTGGCTCCCAGCGGAACACTCCATCCGCTCTGGTCACCTCTGCACAATTCCGCCAAGTTTCTTTCCTTGCGATTCAACACGCATGCAATCAACTTGGCATCAACAATGGGAATATTTTCGCGAAACGCCTTTTGAGACGCCAATCCAACAACTATTCGCATATGCGCCAGGTCGCCAGGCCAACAATAATCCCGCATGAGGTCCATGGCGTCGCGTGAAAATCTGATGCCTGGTGGTAAAAGCCACCTGCCCAGCGTCATTGCCGCTTTTTCCGCATCCGCTGGACGTGAGGAAATAGGAGGTATCCTCAAAACAAGTTGCCCATGGGAATCGTCACGAGTTGACACGGCCCTCGTCTCTTCGAAGGTCACGTAAACCCCACCGGCAACCAATGCGCTAAAAATCCTGAGATCTGAACAGTGTCCAAGGAAAACACAACCGACTGGCGTGCCCCTGGTGTCAGCAGAGATTTGCTGGCCCAAGGACAGCAACCGCGAGGAACGATATGCCGCTGCGGCAAGCGCAAAATGCCTTGCGACTTCCAATGCTCCACCTCCTGGGACAGACGAAATCCGAAAGACCAAGGGGTGGGATGCGGCAGGCCGTAAAGCCACCTGGAAAAGGCTTCTGGAAAGCAACCTAACATGACGGTCGCTGGACCCAAAGACAGTAGCGACTTCAACGGGCAGCGTTGCTTCGCTCCCCGCTTGAACGGAAGACAAGGGATTAAACATAGATGCATGCACTCCTGCATGCCGGGAATCGCCGGGCCAGTTGTTACAAAAATTCACCGCCCGCAGTCAACCGGATTGACAAAGAATTCCCGTCACGTCACGATCCCTCCAAACCAGCCGCCGGTTCGAGAATTCAACTGGAACCGGCCAAACTTGATTTTTCAGGAGTCCACGACATGGGACAGCACACCATCGATATCAATGACACCAATTTTGAAGCATCCGTAATCAATGCCAGCCAACCAGTCCTGGTTGATTTCTGGGCGCCATGGTGTGGCCCCTGTGTCGCTATCTCTCCTGTCCTGGATTCCCTGGCGGAGGAATACAAAGGCAAAGTCACCATCGCTAAAATGAATGTTGATGAAAATGCCCATGTTCCCGCGCAATTCGGCGTACGCTCGATTCCTTTCATGGCACTCTTCAAGAATGGTCAGATGGTAGACTCAATCGTAGGAGCGGTCCCCAAAGGCAAGTTGGTTGACATGATCAAGAAAGTCCTTTGATTCCTCCCTCACTTTGAAGCTACTGGATTCGCATGGAACGCGGAGACCTCGAGCGGGCCGTACTGGCCCGCGGACAATATCCGGTTGGAATCGACGAGGTTGGTCGCGGATGCATCGCGGGTCCTGTGGTGACTGCGGCCGTCGTACTGGATTACGACAAGCTGTTTGCGCTTCCCGACAAGTCCCTGCAGCTGATTCGCGATTCGAAATCTTTGAGCCCGCACCAGCGAGCTGGCGTTTTGCCCGCGATCGAGAGCGTCGCACTCTCGATCGCAAGCGCCAGCGCCAGTGTCGCCGAGATTGATCAGGCAGGAATACTAGGCGCGACTTTTATCGCCATGCGAAGAGCATTGGCGAGTATCGAAGTGCATTTCGACCTGATTCTGGTGGATGGCAATCAAGAAATTCCCGACCCCACCAAAGGAGATGTTGCGCAACAGGCAATTGTGAAAGGCGATCACTGGTGTTTTGCCATTGCTGCGGCTTCCATAATTGCGAAGGAATCGCGTGATAGATTCATGCAGCAAATCGCCCGGAAATTCCCGGCATACGGTTTCGAGAAACACGTCGGATATGGCACCAAAGAACACATCCAAAACCTCAAGGTCCACGGCATCACTGAGTGGCACCGTCGGGGCTTCGAGCCAGTCAGATCGATGTGTGCTACGCAAAATTGTAGCGTCCCAGGCTGAAGATCACGTCGCCGGGATTTTGCTCTCGCAAGGCTGGCGGATCATTGCGAGGAACTACCGGTGGATTGGTACTGAAGTTGACATCCTCGCGACAAAGGGGGATTCCCTGGTCGCCGTCGAGGTAAAGTTTCGCAGTCAGTTCCCTCGCCACATGGATTCACTCGAGCATTTGCTGCCTCAGCGCAAATTGAACGCCCTGCGAAAAGGGCTTTACGCGGCCATGCGTCGCCTGCGATTGAACCCGGTAAAGACAAGGATCGATCTCGCCGTTGTGACACCGCAGGATCCCGTCAGACAAAAAAAAATGCCTCCCGGTTTTTCTCCGGAAGGCACTTTCAAATACACCCAGACTCGTGGGCAATATTTCAGAGTCGCATGGTACCCGGCGATCGGGTCCTGAGCTATTTGGACACAGGAGCCAGTTCTGTGACCTGGTCCTTGTGGTAGTCCTCTGTGGCAACAACCGCGTCAAGCTTCTTCGAAACGTACTTGCTGCGGATGCGGGCTGCTTTGCCAGCGAGATCGCGCAAGTAGTAGAGGCGGGCGCGACGAACAATGCCGGAAGCAATCACGTCCACTTTGTCGACGTAAGGGCTGTAAATCGGAAATACGCGCTCAACACCCACGCCACCAGCGCTGATCTTGCGAACGGTAAAGCTGCCGTCAGCTGTTCCCTTGCGGAACCGGGTAACGACACCCTCGAAAAGCTGAATGCGGAACTTCGACTTGTCCGCGCCTTCCTGGATCTTGTAGTGCACGCGCACCGTATCGCCTGCGCGGAACTCAGCCAGCTTCTTGGCACCGCTCCACACGCGTTTTTCGAATTGTGTAATCAGTTTGTTTTTCATGGCTTCAGGGAACCTATATGAACGTTCTTGAACGACGAACCAAGCCTATTAACCCAAGATGACTGATACCGTCAAGCCCGAGCGCGACTGGACGTACCGGCTTTCGATCGATGGGTGGCACCTTTCAATTCCCCCGCAATATCAATGCCTTCAGCTTTGACATCCGCGAGCATGTCTTCCACCAGCAAACCAAGGTCCTCACGCTCGCCTGTCGGAACGTGCTGTCGCAATTTCGGCATCAACTGGGTCTCTTGCAATTCCAGATGCTGGGTCACCGCCTTGCGGAGCTCAGCGATCGCTTGATCCAGAGCCGCACTGTCTTTCTCAGAGGAAGCTTTCAGCATTGATTTCAGGTTGTTACGGATAATTTTCTGGTTTGCGGAACACAGGTCCAGAATGATTTCCGCCCCGGGAAACCGGTCCGTCAGCTCCGGAAGAAGGTATTCCTCTTCGGCCTTCAGGTGCCCCAGCAAGTCAATCGCAAGCTCCGAAATCAGCGTCGCCAAGGGTCCTCTTGGCCCACTGCCGAGCCTTTCAACCGAGCGGAGCATCGCTTCATGATCCATTTTCAACCACTGCAAGATATCCATCGTGCCTCCGTCGGCGCCGTGTCTAGTGTCCTTACCGTTAAATTGCAAGCTCCTTTGAATCGACAATACCCCCGGAAAATGGCTAGATTCAGGCTCAACAGGGCAGGGGCGCATGGAATCTTTGCTGAACACGATCCGCGCAAAAGTCGCGAGCCGGGTGCGAGTGACACGCACGGAGGCTGCATGGCTTTTCAAGGAGGCCAGCGAAGAAACTCTCAAGGAGCTGGCGACCATGAGCCGCAGAAGATTCCATTCTGCGGACGACACGGCCACATATTTGATCATGGCCATTGTCAATTACACGAACGTCTGTGTCGCGAAATGCGACTACTGCTCCTTTTATCGTTTGCCTCACCAGGCGGGCACGTACCTGCTTGATTTTGATCAGGTGTGCGCCAAGATCGATGCGCTGCGTCAATTTGGCGGAACACTCGTCAGCTTCAATGGCGGGTTCCATCCGAAACTACACTTGCGCGACTACGCGGAATTGTTCTCACGCGTCCGTTCCCGGTATGGGGGGGACCTTGAATTCTTCGAGATGACCGTTGCTGAATTCATGTTTTCTTGCAAGCTGAGCAGGTTGACCTACGATGAGGGGGCTAGCCTGCTGAAGGCGTCTGGTACGAGATGGGTCACTGGTGGCGGCGCGGAGATCCTCGACGACCGATTCCGGGCACGACACAGCCCCGGTAAGTACAAGGTTGCTGACTACTTCAAGGCGCAGGAGGCGATACTTCGCGCCGGGCTGGGGTCTACTGCGACCCAAGTGATCGGCTTTGACGAAACTCTCGATGAACGACTCAATCACCTGGAGGCCCTCCGGACATTCCAGGACAATACTCCTCGCAAATTGCCAAGTTTTCTTTGCTGGACCTACAAGCCGTGGAACAACGAACTGGGGGGAACAGAGCTTTCCTCTGGTGAGTACCTCCGATGGCTGGCGGTTTGCCGCATATTCCTGGACAACATCCCGCACATCCGTACCTCCGTCCTCACCCAGAACGAGAAGGCCTTGGAAGGTTTGCGCTATGGAGCCAATGACTTTGACCTGCCCACAGAGGACGAGGTCACCCAGAAAGCCGGGGCGACCATAACTCACGATTTTGAACGTATCCTTTCCGCTGCCCGGGCAGAGGGATTCACGGTACAATATCGGGATCCATTTCCGCTCTGATTCGAGGGTTCAGCATCATTTAAAAGTGGAGCCAGCATGCGCTCGTCGATACGCTTCGTTACCGTCATTGCGTTTACTTTCCTGACGAACGCAATGCCGGCGCAGGCATCTTCGACTCCGGCTCGCGGATATTTCATCTCCATTGACGGGCTCCAGCCAAAACTCCTTGAATCATGGATCGCGAGTCCAGTCGCCAATCCAGATGGCTTCAAGTCACTTTGGCAAAAAGGGGCTGTCTACCCGGCAACCAAGGCACACGTCATCTCCATCACGGCCGCCAGCCACGCTGGAACGGCAACCTGCGCTTCACCAGCCCGTCATGGAATTACAGGCAACCATTTCCTGCTGGCTGGCAAGAGGGTGAGTGGATTCAAGGTGCCTTTTCAGGCCGAAACCATGTGGGAGGCAGCGCGAAAACAAGGAAAAAAAGTGGCATCATTCGCGTACGCTGGCATGGATGGTACGACACCCGCGCGCACTTCAGATATCGGCATCACCTACCCAGATGAAGCCAGGATGGGAAAACCGCAGATTGTCAGTCTCACGCCCGGAGACCATAACATCGTGGAACCCCGGATTGTCCTGAATCCCGCGACCGGCAAGGATCTGATGCTGCAATTCTCCAACAAGGCAGGGCGAGCCATCATCCGTTACCGCACAGGATCTGAAGAAGAGAGAGAGGTCAATGCGCCGCTTCAGGGTGAGAAACTGTCTGGTGGTCAGGTCGTCAATATTCTGGCTCACGACGGAGAAAGGCTGCGAAGGATCGTCATACGTCCCGTCAGTGGCAAGACTGCATCGTGGCTCATATCACGCGCCTCCTACAACGAGGCATTCCCCGAATCCTACCGAAAGAGCCTTGATGACGTCGGACTCGTATGGCCTGACGTCAACATCAAAGGACTTGATCTTGAGCTTGATCCATCTGCAGTCGTTGCCGTCCAGGGACTGCTGGATGACTTCATTGGAGACGTTGCCAGCCGCGCGGTAAAAGAAACGAACCCTGACATCGTCCTCTTTTACCAGCCTTTGATCGATTCAACGGGCCACGGGTTCCAGAACAAGTTGCCCGATCCTTCCAGTCTTGATCATCGGGATGCCGTCACCAGCGCGTTCAGGGCGGCATTCAAAATCGTCGACAACAACGTTGCCAAGGTGCTCGCGACCTCCAAACAAAATGACGTTGTCGCGCTCATGGGAGATCACAGCATGACCGCGACACGCACCAACCTCAATGTCGCGCCATTATTGCCGCCCGGCGTTGAGCAAGATGTAGAGGTTTACGCGTCGGACTCAATGCTCTATCTGTATCCAAAATCCGGAGACCAGAATCCGTTTTTACTCAGAAGAGCCGGAGAGTCCGTTCGTGACGCGTTGACGAAGGTCTCTTTCCAGGGTCAACCGGCTGTGGAGCTGGTTGCGGATCGCGCGAACTTCAAAACCGGGACCTGGCCCTACGGTGATTCAATCTGGGCCTTCAGGTCGGCAGATGGCATATGGTTCAACAACAACGCCCTTGAAAAGGAAACGTTCCTCCCGGCGAAAGTTCCTGGCATGCATGGGCACAACCCGGACAGTCCTTCGATGCGGACAGCCATGATTTTTCGTGCGCCGGGGCTCATTCCAGCGATTCACCGCAAAGAGACCGTATCGCTCGTCCAGGCAGTCCCGACTTTCGCGCGCCTGATGAAGTTGCAATTCCCAAAGGATTGTGAGGGGACACCTGTTTTCTGAGGGGAGAATCAGATGCCCAAAAAAGTCCGCCGGCGATGGTGTGCGAGTTTCACAATTCTTTTGGCCGCGATTGGCGGAGTTGCCATAAATTGCGGTCGTTCCGGAGGAGGCCAGGGTTCAAGCGGCAACGTCAGTGAACTGATTCCAGCCGGATGGGACGGGAAATCAGACTGGGAATCCAAACGGTGGATTGTTGCTGACCTGGATTCGGGGACAGCCAAGAAGCGGCCGGCGTCGACCATCCCCGGTCAACGCCGGAAAAGGTCACTTTGCGGGGAGCTGACATCACACCCGCATGAGAGTCAAGGTCGCTTCCTTGTTCGTGTGAAACTTTTTCAGGGAGGCGCACTGTACGCAAGCCTTGCCGGTAATCCGCGCATCCGTCAGATGACCCTGCGTCCCAGTCCCGAAATCTCGGAACTGACGCTGGAGGCTTTCTCACTTCAGGAGGTGGAGGATCTGGCCCGCAAGTTTCATGGTCATTCAGCAGGGTGTGCTGGCGTTGAACTGTTGTCGGCGCCAGGAATCAACTTGTGCGGGACGCAGATGGCAAACGGCGTCATCAAAATCACACCCCCTGTATTTGATGAAACCATCAAACTTTCGATGGTCGACAACATGTTGCCGGGCGTCATCCCGACGAACATAAGAGCTGACATGACGACCCTGCAAGGACTCGGAAGTCGCTATTACAATGGTTCCCAGGCACTTTCCGCGTCCAATTCTGTCCAGACCATCATGACGTCCACCTACGCCGGAACGGGATGGTCGGGACTTGCAACGACCAATCAGGTCAGTCACAGCGGATTCACTCAACGCTCTGTTGTCTCGTCCCTGCCCGGACTTGAGGAAAATGACACCACCATCATCATCGGATCCCATCTGGACAGCATCCATCCGGCAAACCAGGCAGACGCGCCGGGAGCCGATGACAACGCATCGGGCGTGGCCGTCATGGCAGAAGTCATGCGAGTTCTCTCGAGAAGCAACACAAGATTCAAGCGCCGGGTCGAATGGCACGCCTACGGAATTGAGGAAATCGGGCTCGTTGGCAGCGGGCAGATCGCGTCAAATTATGCCGCCACGGACAGGAAAGTGGCAGCCATGCTGCAACTTGACATGGCGGCTTATGCCCCTGAAGCAGGCAACGAGACCATCCATCTCTTCCACGACGACACGACCACGGGGCTGCGACGTTCGGTAAAGGACCTCTTGACGACTTACCTTGGCGGAAATTTTACGGACCTGGGCTTGAAGGTCGCCGGGACCTCTGATCACAGAAGTTGGTACAGGGCAGGGTATCCGACAGTTTTCCCGTTCGAAGACACACTGAACTACAACAGGAACATGCATACTCCAGAAGACACGATCGCGAATGCGAACAGCCCGGCTCTTTCCGTCCGGATGGTAAAGCTCGTGATTGCCTTCCTTTCCCATCACGCTGGCATTGCAGGCGCAGATGCTGATTATGATGCAAAGATGGTCTCCGCATCACGCGATGATGACATCAAAGTCGCGATTGTCGACGCCGATCAAATCCCGACGGGCTCATGGCCGCCTGGCTTGACATCTGGAGGAACCGTGACAGTCTTTAGCGGTCCCGAATCCCTGGCGGCAATCGAGGCCTGTGAAGTCACGGGAGTATCGACAAGGGATTGCGCTTCTGACCGGACTATTGGCACTAAAATTGAAGTCGCGCCCGCCGGGCGGTCCTTTTTCTACATCGTGTCGTCTGGAGAAAATCGGGAGTCCCGGGCCAGGACGTTTGGTTACGGGCAGGATAACTCCCCCACGCACGCACGAAGCATCTCGATCACAAGGAAATAAGAGCAAATGAACCAGCGCCTGAACGAAGAAAAACCGGCATTTCATCCCGATCACAGTCGCATCAGCCCGACCGCGAAACTTGTCGCCTGGTGGCGTACCTTTTCGGACATTCCGTATGCAAAAGAAGTTTCGGAGTTATCGGATGCTTATCAGGCTGTCAGGGACATGCTCGATCCCCTGGGAGTTGACCCGGCGCAGACAATGTGGGGAGCGCCTATATTGGAGATCCGTTACAAGAGCCTCCTGCGAGAGATCAAGAGCTCCGGGTACAAACAGGTTCTCGAGCTTGCCAGCGGTATTGCGCTTCGAGGCCTTGCCATGACGGCTGACCCTGCCTGTGCCTATGTGGAGACAGACCTGCCGGGCATCACGCGCGAGAAGTTGAAAATTGTAGAGGCGATCACTGGCAAGGCGGCAAATGAAGTACGACCCAACCTCCACTTTTTCGAAGCCAACGTCCTCAACATGAATGAGCTGGATGCCGCAACGGCGAAACTGGACCCCGAAAAACCCGTCGTGATCGTACATGAAGGGCTGCTGCAGTATTTCTCCCGTGCCGAGAAAATACAGGCAACGCGGAACATTAAAGCCATCTTGCGCCGTTTTGGCGGAGTTTGGATCACCCCGGACTTTGACTTCCGTGAGACCGTGGCTGAGTGGGGAAAAGTTGGCAACGATGCTGCCGGAAAGATACTTGAGGCTATCGCGCAAGCAACAGGCCGCGCGATGCTTTCCGATGCTTTCGAAAATGAGAAAGAATTCCTCGCATTCCTTGAATCCGAAGGACTTGAAGGGGAGCGCGTACCGCAATGGGATGCCGAGATGGAGGTCAGTTCAGAGAAAATCTCCGGCATCACGCCCGAGATCATGAGAACCCTTGCCCAGAGCCTCCAACTTTGGAGAATTCGCACCCTATAAGCGCTTTTTCACCTCGCGAACCACGGGCTTGGCTGAGACGGTGAAGCCCGGGGTGGCTGGCAGACGAGGCATGTCAATTTTTGGGAACTCACCAGTGAGAGTTCCCATAAACTTCACGATCGCTGCGACTTCGTCTTCCGGGAGGTCACGATCGAGCTGTGTTTTAGCCATGACACGGACGGCTTCGTCCAAAGACGCGACTGCTCCGTTGTGGAAGTAGGGTGCCGTCAGCGCGATATTACGCCATGTTGGTACGCGCCAAACGTGGCGATCCACCGGGTTTTTAGTCACACTGAACCTTCCGGGGTCTTCTTTCAGGCGGTATCGCGCCACATACTTGTTCTTGTCATGAACGGGAAAATTCTTGAAAAACCCGGTTCCTTCCGGCAATTCCGGCCCGGCAAAGTTTACGCCGGAGTGGCAGCTCACACAGCCGATAGACTGGACAAGCTCATAGCCACGCTTTTCAACTGGAGTCAGCGCAGACTCTTGACCGCTGACGAACTTGTCAAAGCGACTTCCAGGCGTGATCAATGTTCGCTCGAACGCGGCTATCGCCTTCGCGAGGTTGTCAATATTGACTGCGTTGGCTTCACCTGGGAATGCGCTGGCAAATTCATCCCTGTACTCTGGAATCTTCTCTACAACTAGCATGACGGCCGCGTGATCCTTCATGCCCATCTCAACCGGATTTGTGAGCGGCCCCTTGGCCTGCTCCTCAAGGGAGGCAGCGCGACCATCCCAGAACTGTGATGACATGAAGGCGGCGTTCCAGACGGTCGGCGCAGAACGCCCGCCTTTTTGTCCACGGATGCCGACACTGACAGGACGATTGTCGTCTCCGCCAGCCATCAAGTTATGGCAACTGTTGCAGGAAATCGTCCCGTCCGCCGACAGGCGGGGGTCGAAATACAGTCTCTTGCCGAGTTCGACCTTGGCTTGGCTGGCAGGATTTCCGGCGGGGGGATGCACCTCGGACGGCAAGGCGGAAAACTGGCCTGAAATACCCTCAGGAGCGACAAAAACCATCGCTAGCAAAACGCCGTATATCACCATCTTTCCAAAGATCGCTGATTTCACGGCTGGCTCCTCGATATCACTTGCAAATACTCTCACATGATTGGATGCAAGAAATCGTCCCCACGGAGGAGCTCTTCATGAACCACTGGATATCGCTTTCTTTTGGCATCATCAGTGAAGTCATCGCAACGTCTGCCTTGAAGGCAACGGATGGATTCACACGGTTTTGGCCAACAGTATTGGTCGCCGTTGGATACGCGACAGCTTTTTATTTCCTTTCGCTGACCCTCAAGACCATGCCGGTCGGAGTGGCCTACGCGATCTGGTCAGGAGCAGGCGTGGCATTGATTGCCCTCATAGCATGGGCGTTCTTGGGGCAGGATCTGGACCTCCCAGCCGTGGCCGGGATCCTTCTGATCATAACAGGAGTCGTTGTGCTAAACCTTTTCTCAAGATCGGTCTCGCACGGGTGATCGATAAGATCCCGGATAATTGTGGGGATATGGCGGTCCCGGCAGGAATCGAACCTGCAACCCCGCCTTCGGAGGGCGATATGATATCCGTTTCACCACGGGACCCGATCAGGGGGAAACCGTTAGTTACCAGACCGGTCAGCTGTGGACAAGGACAACGAGGCTGATTTGGCGACAGCCTGCCGCTTCCAAGCCCAAATACCAGCAGCAATTGCCAAAAATAGACCTTGAGCTACAAGGGTTTGCGCGTAGGGGTAAATCCCAAGAAAATCCACAGAAGGGATTGCGCCTACGCGGATCGGGTCCAACATACCGGATTCAATGAGCTCCGCGACCGCCTTGCCTGCCAAAATAACCGAAAGAGCAACCATCAGGAAGCTGGTGCAGAGGAAGAACTTGCGCAGAGGCATCCGCAGGCCGTAGCGCTGGATAGCGATACAGATGCCCGACAACGAGGCCGCCCCAGTCACGAAACCACCAGTCACTGCCAGGCTGGACGAGGCGCTGTTCGACAGGGCGTTATAGAAAAGCACCGTCTCGGCGGCTTCCCGGTAAACAGCGATGAATGCGAGTCCAGCAAGAGTCCAGACCTTTCCAGATGTCACAGCCTGCTTGGCGCCGCCGCGGATGAATTTATCCCAATGGCTGCGCTCAGCCTGCGACAGGAGCCAGAATCCAACGTAGAAGAGGACTACGGCTGCAAGACCTGTCGCGATGGATTCAACCATCTCACGTTCCATTCCGGAAAGACGCACCACGTGATTCAGCAAAAAGAACGTGGCCACGCCCAGGACAATTGCCAGACCCCAGCCGGCGTGAATCCATTTGCGAGCCGCAGGCATCCCCATGTTGCCGAGGGCCGCGAGCAACGCCGCGATAATCAGGAAGGCCTCGAAACCCTCGCGAAAAATGATCAGGAATGACCCGAGAAAATCCCCGATTGCCTTGTGCGGGATCCGGATCACGAGATCGCTGCCTTGAGCAGGACCAGGACTGGTGACTTGACGGTTGGACAAGGCCTTGGAAGTCACAAGCGCGCGCTCAAGCGCCTGATCGAGGGCCACCAATGCATTCTTACGATCTGTCGACGAAACCGAACTTGCGAGAGTCGAACGCAAGGCGACGAACTTCCGCTCCACCGCAGCGACAACGTCCGGATCGGCCGCCCGGAGAGTCTTCTCAGCTGGCTCGAACCCAACGAGATACGCATCGAGTAGCTTTGACCTCGCGCGTTCAAAATCGCCCTCAGCAGCAACAGCCATGGCTTCTGAAATCGCTATTCGCGTCGCGTTGATTGCCTCGGCAGAGATCGCGCCGGGATTTGACGGTCCAATCGACTCAGAGGAAGAAACGGTGCCGAGCGCCGGAAGATCCTCTGATTTTCTTGCGAAATTCCCATCAAACGGGGCATCCATCCGCAAAGCCGCGATGACAGTGGCCAGAGAAATCTTTGAATCTGACAACGATTGGATGTTGGCCTGGACCCAACTGGCTAATTCTTCATCCGAGGCTCGAGAAAGATGCTCCAAACTCACCTTGGATTTCAATTCTTCACGGACCAAAACGGGCAACGCGGACATTGTCACCGATTGATCGTGGGCAAGGCCGCTGATCCAGAAGGAGAGACTCCACAATTCGTTGGTCGACAACCGATCGGCGAATGAGGCCATCGGAGTGCCAGCGACTCCGGTGTGCAACACATTGAACGTCTTGAACGGAGAATTACCGGCAGCGAATTCAGAACTTGCAAAATTCCGGGGTCGTGGATTGAGTTTTCCAGAGAGAACCCCATCACCCCGCCCGGAATCGCCGTGGCACGAAGAGCAGTTGGAGCCGAAGGCTGCGTCCGCAAGTGCCCTCTGCGGGACTTGAGCCGGCGCCAAGGTCAACTGGAACGCATCGATCAGATGTTCCCGCACGGACCGGGCAAGAAACCGCACCTGTTGCGCGCCCTTCTTTTCAGCGACAGCGTCGCGCAAATCACGGAGCTCCTGCTCAATTGAAGCCAAGTTCGCAGTCGTGGGACGAGCCTTGGCGACAAAAGAGAAAGCCTCCAGTGCGGCCGTTGTAAATTGGGAGATTTCCTCATACTCGGACTGGTTGGTTACTTTTCCGCCGTTAACAGCCCCCGGATAATCGCCACCGATATATTCAACGAGGCTCATCAGCTGGCGCATATTCGCAGCTGCGATGGTTTGCGGCTTCTGCCCGTTTCGACCAGGGTCATGGCCAGCGCCGAAGGTTGACTTGGCCTCGGCCAAGGCCGTGCCAGTGGAAACCATGTGCGCGATAAAAGCCAACAGGACCCAGAAGAGGAACTTCGCAGGATGTCTTTTCTTGGAGATATCCTTGAAACCCATGGTGGACTGGCCTTTCAAAAAATCGGGAGGGCTCCTGACAGACGCCCGCAATGCCGAAATTGATAATCGATCTCAAAATTAAGCTCAAGGTGGATCTTACATCAACGGCGAACAAAGTCGGAAAATTCGCCGCAGTAGAGTCCATGACCGGTAATTGGCATCGAGCCTCTCACGGTTCAAAATATAAGATTTGTCAAATAATTCAGAGAAGTACGCCTCAATCTTAGCGGTCAGGGCCGCGTCGCGCAGGAGCAAATCGAGCTCAAAATTCAGGAAAAAACTTCGGTAGTCCTGGTTGGATGATCCGGTAAGGACCAAGTCGTTGTCCGCCAGCAATAATTTTGCGTGCAACATTCCGGGGTTGTAGTGGTGGACAATCAGGCCGATGTCCAACAGCTCCTGATAATAAGAAGTCGTGCAGAAATCAGTCATGGGGTGGTTTGACCGGCGAGGGATTACCAATTGAACGTCAACCCCGCGCGCCACGGCCTGCCTCATGGCCTGGAGGAGGGTCTTGTCCGGTACAAAGTAAGCCGTTGAAATCCAGATCCGACGCTTTGCCTCGTAAAGAACGCTCAGAAGGCTTGTATGAAAAGCGGTACGGCCATCCGCCGGCCCCGATGCCACCGGCAAGCACAGGGCTGAAAACCGAGACCGCCCCAATTCGGGCGGCTGATGAGGAAGCTCCGTCACAGGCGCGATCTTGCCAAAGTCCAGTGCCTCCCCGGTCGCGAAATGCCAATCTTCGCGGAAAACACGCTCGAGGTGGGATGCCACTTCACCCCGCAAACGGAAATGAACATCACGCCACGCGGGATTTTCCGGATCACGCCCCTCCAAATAGACCTCTCCGAGGTTCAGTCCCCCGACGAATGCCACCTGGCCATCAACGATCAGGAGCTTTCTGTGATTACGCCAATTGATCTGCAAACGCCGCTTGAGGGGGTGAAAGCCCATGAAACTATGGATTTTGATACCAGCCGCCCTGGTCATCTTCAGGTGGTTCGCGCTGATCCTGTAGGACCCCATAGCGTCAAACAGAACGTGAACAGCCACGCCCTGTCTGGCTTTTTCAGCCAGCAGGCCATAAAAGTGGCGACCCACGGCGTCAGGAACGATCTGGTAAAACTGGACGAGGATGTAGCGTTCCGCCTTCGCGATCGCCTCCTCAAACGCAGAGTAAACTGTCGTCGAGTTCTCAAGGAAATCGATTCCGGTCTTGTTGAAAAAACTGTGGCCCGCGGCCCATCCTGTCCAAGCGGTGGTGTTGTCAAATCCATGGCAATCGCTGGATTCAAGTTGTTCCAGCGCGGCAGTGCGCGCGAACGCCCGTACTTCTGGCGGCTCCTCTGACCGGACCAGGCGCGAAGACACCCTACGGCGCCTGGCGAGCGCCTCATATGGGCTGACGCCGCCGAGAATATAGAGCGCTGTCCCGATGAAAGGGAACGCCACCACGGCAAGCAACCAGCCAAGGCACGAGACTGGATCACGCTTGCGGTTCAGAATGCTGAGTGCCGCGGACAGGGAAACAGCCAACTCCGCAAGGCGGATACTCTCGGCAAAGGACAGGCTTTGCCAGAGTTGCATGACTGCGCTTGATTCAAACCACGACGCCAAGCTGATCTTCCTGATGGTTCCCTTCGCCCTGAATCCCGGACCCATGCTACGTTAAAAGGGGTCCGAAACGAAGGGACAAGATGCATGGCAGATCTTGAAAAACAAAAATGGAACAACCTCGCCAGCAAGGAACTCTCTGGCAAGACGGTTGAATCGCTGGAACGTCAAACGCCTGAGGGCATCACGACGAAACCACTGTATACGGCCTCTGACACCGCCGGTTTGCCCGACCCCGGCCTGCCTGGTCTTGCCCCATACACACGGGGACCGCGCGCGACGATGTACACGCACCGGCCTTGGACGATCCGGCAATACGCGGGTTTCTCAACGGCGGAAGAATCCAATGCGTTCTACCGGAGGAACCTTGCCGCCGGTCAAAAAGGCCTGAGCGTAGCCTTCGACCTCGCAACCCACAGGGGATACGACTCGGACCACCCGCGCGTGATCGGGGATGTTGGGAAGGCTGGAGTCGCCATCGATTCCGTTGAGGACATGAAAATCCTCTTCGAGGGAATTCCGCTGGAACAGATGAGTGTTTCCATGACGATGAACGGCGCCGTGCTGCCTGTCATGGCGAACTACATTGTGGCCGCAGAGGAGCAAGGGGTGACGCCAGACAAACTGTCCGGAACAATCCAGAACGACATCCTCAAAGAGTACATGGTCCGGAATACCTTCATTTATCCCCCCGAGCCATCCATGCGGATCGTGGCCGACGTGATCGAATACTCGACCCGGAACATGCCCCGATTCAATTCCATAAGCATCAGTGGTTACCATATGCAGGAAGCTGGAGCAGACTCCGCGCTGGAACTGGCATACACACTGGCCGATGGGCTGGAGTATGTAAGGCTCGCGATCGCACGGGGACTGGGAGTTGATGATTTCGCGCCGCGCCTTTCGTTCTTCTTCGCGATTGGCATGAATTTCTTCATGGAAATCGCAAAACTCCGTGCTGCCCGGGCACTTTGGAATGAATTGATGACGCCATTCCAGCCAAAAAACCCCCAATCGACCATGCTGCGCACGCACTGCCAGACATCAGGTTACTCTTTGACAGAGCAAGACCCGTATAACAACGTGGTTCGGACCACGATCGAGGCGATGGCCGCCGCCCTTGGCGGGACGCAGTCCCTTCACACCAACGCCCTTGACGAGGCGATCGGTCTTCCTACTGATTTCTCGGCGAGGATCGCGCGCAATACCCAACTGATCATACAGGAAGAAACAGATGTAACACGAGTCGTCGATCCTCTGGGGGGCAGCTGGTTCATTGAAAAACTGACCAACGACCTCGTGCACCGCGCCCGTGAGTTGATCAAGGAAATCGAAGATGCTGGGGGAATGGTGGCCGCCATCAAGGCAGGCATTCCGAAATTGCGCATCGAGGAATCTTCCGCACGTAAACAGGCCAGAATCGATAACGGTGAAGATGTCATTGTCGGAGTCAACAAATACCCTGTTGACAGCAACCAGGACACGAAAGTCGAAGTACTCGATATCGATAACAAGGCTGTCCTTGACGCGCAAAAACTGCGCCTTGACGAAGTCCGGAGGAAACGTGATCCAAAAGCGGTCGAAAACGCGCTTGCGGCACTCAAGGCTGGGGCGGAGGGAAAAGCCAACCTGCTCGAGCTCGCGGTTAATGCGTCGCGCGCACGCGCGACTGTCGGTGAAATATCTGAAACGCTCGTAAGTGTCTTTGGCCGGCACAAACCAGGTACACAATTGGTGCGTAGCGTGTACTCTAGAGGCATGGAACATAATCAGCAATTTGAGGCCGCCCGCGAACTGATCGCGCAATTCGCGAAAAAAGAAGGGCGCCAGCCACGGATCCTTGTCGCCAAAATGGGTCAAGACGGCCATGATCGCGGCGCCAAAGTGATCGCTACGGGTCTTGCGGACCTCGGTTTTGATGTTGACATTGGCCCACTGTTTCAAACACCGGACGAGGTCGCGCGTCAGGCCGTTGAGAACGACGTTCACGCGGTCGGAATCTCATCCCAGGCCGCTGGCCACAAGACACTTGTCCCACAACTGATTGCAGAATTGAAGAACCTCAAGGCAGCCGACATTCTGGTAGTCGTAGGGGGAATCATCCCCGAGGGCGATCATGACTTCCTTAAAAAGACCGGCGTGGCGGCAATCTTCGGTCCGGGGACGCAAATCTCCGTTGCCGCAACGGAGATTATCCGTGCCATCGAAAAAAATCGTCGATGAATTGCTGACGCAGTTGCTCGCGGGTGACAGGCGAGCCCTGGCCCGGGCGATCACGCTGGTGGAGAGCCAGGCGAAAAGTGATTGTGTTGTCGCGGGTCAATTGTTGACCGCTGTGATGCCGTATTGTGGAAAATCAATGCGCATTGGCATCAGTGGACCGCCCGGGGTAGGCAAAAGCTCCTTTATTGAGGCAATTGGCAAAAAGCTCCTGGAAAACAGCGCACACAAGGTCGCCGTTCTTGCGATTGACCCAAGCTCGCGAATCAGCGGGGGAAGCATCCTTGGCGACAAGACAAGAATGGAGGACCTGTCCCGGCACGATCGCGCATTTGTCCGCCCCTCGCCATGTGGAGATGCCTCTGGCGGGGTTGCGCGCCACACCAGAGAGAGCATTTTCCTCGCGGAGGCTGCCGGACATGACGTCGTCATTGTCGAAACGATCGGTGTCGGACAATCAGAAAGCGCCGTGGCCTCAATGGTCGACTTTTTTGTTTTGTTGCATCAACCAAGCAGTGGAGATGACTTGCAAGGCATCAAACGCGGCAACCTGGAATTGGCTGACTTTGTCGTCGTCAGCAAGGCGGACGGTGATTTGCTGCCTGCGGCACGCAAGGCCCAATCTGAGCTGATGCATGCCCTGTCTTATTTTTCAACGCAGGGTCAGCCAGCCCCCGAGGTATTGGCGTGTTCCAGCCTGACCGGCGATGGGATCGACAAGGTTGTGGCGACCATTGAATCCGCGTTCGCAAGAGACACTGTATCAGGCAGGATCGAATCCCGCCGGAAGAAACAGACGTTGGACTGGTTCCACGACGAGGTTCGCGAACGGACGCTGGGCATACTGCGTCACCATGAAAGGACTGCCAGGTTGATCGCGCTAACGGAAACGGACGTCGCATCGGGTAAACTCGCCGCCTCTACCGCGGCGGCGCGCGTCGTCGCTAAAATCATGAGCTGATTCGCTCGCCGGAAAGTTTCCACCAATCTCCGTGAGAAAAGAGTGATGCCAAAGAAAATTTTATTCTTTTGCTACGTCGCACTGACCACCTGGTTGGCGTTGCACCACGAGCCCTGGCGGGATGAAGCGGATTCGTGGCTGATGGCGAGGGACGCCAGTGTCGCTCAGATTCTAAGGATCGGTCCGGACTCAGGTCATCCACCGCTCTGGTACTTCATGTTAAAACCATTCACGGTGTCCGGACTTCCATATGCAACACAGCCAGCATTGCACCTTTCCATCATCTGGGCGGCGGCATGGTTGCTTGTGTTTCGAAGTCCATTTCCATGGGTTGTATCCGCGTCGGTACTGTTCACTTATTTTTTTAGCTTCGAATACTCCATCATTGCCCGGAATTACGCATCGGGGATCCTCGGTATTTTCTTGTACTGCTCGGCCAGCGATGGACCGACGTCTGGACGAAAGCGCCGAGCCAAAACCCTGAGTATGTTCATCATGAGCCTTGCGTCCCTGTTCACCCTGATCAGCGCGGCAATCCTGCTGTTGACTGAATTTCAGCGATGGTCGTGGCGGCGTACCAACAACTCCGCTACGAAATTACCCAGATACCTCTGGTTGATGATGATACCCGTACTGATTGGTGTCATCACCCTTTGGCCGAGCGGAAACGGCCAATTCAGCGGACTTATTTTCAAAAGGGTGATGATTCAGGCACCCATCGACTCGCTGTCCAGGTCGATGATGCCACTGCGGGACTTTCAGTTCTTGTATGCCGCGATTTGCGCCACATGGCTGCTGTTTGTGTCGATCGTGATCTTCCGGTGTCAATGGCACGCGGCTCTGTTCCTTTCAATGTCCTGCCTGTCTTTATTCACCCTTTTCGCGAGCGTCCATTACCTGCCGAATGCGCCACGGTATGGCGGCATGGTATTCATCTTCGCAATCGCCGCCATCTGGCTTGCGACGGCAGGGGCAGGTCAAGAAAATACGACTCGCTTGACACACCGACACACGGCTTGGGCCTTGCTGGCGTTGTTTTCCTTGGCGCAACTGCCCGACGCCATCTCCGCTTGGTCCAAAGAAACAATTTTTCCGTACACAGACGCTGGAACCGTAGCCGGCCAGTTGACAGCTGCTGGCGGGACGAAAAAGCTTGTCGCTTGTTCGCCTCCAACCTCGTGCGAATCCGTCTTGCTCAGAATGCCAGCCAGCTTGAAATTTCTCTATCCGGGAATAGGATTCGGAACTCACGGATTTTGGGACAAACAGCATCTTCTGGCGAGTATGATGTCCTCAGAACAAGCGGTCGCCTGGACAAAAAATTTTATTCACCAAAATCTGCCGGGACACGACGGTTTCATTTTCATGTCCCAGTCCGCACTTTTGAACCCTGAATCTCATGGGCTCAAGGAATTATTTTTTTCCACCGCCAGAGCGTGGGCCGTCAGGGACGAAACCTTTCACATTTACTCCACAGTTCGCTGACAATTGAGTGGAGATTTTGTTGATGAGTCCATTCAGCAACACAAGAGCGATCCTTCGGTGGGTGGCGTTCGCACTCTGGCTTGTCTTGACCTTTTCATTGACCGCGCATCATGAGCTTTGGCGTGACGAAATAGACTCATGGCTTCTGGCCAGAGACGCATCATGGAGTCAGATGTTTTCTGTCCTCCCCGATGCCGGCCATCCTCCTCTTTGGTATATTTTACTGAAGTTTTCGGTCATCGGCGGACTTGACTGGGGCGCGATGCAAGGTATCAATCTCCTGGCTGTCTGGGGTGCCGGCGGACTTCTGTTATTTCGCTCAAGCTTGCCTCTTTCTGTCGCAATAACAGTTCTTTTTTCCTTCCTGTTCTCCTTTGAATATCCAGTCATCGCCAGGAACTACGGACTGGGAATCTTGGGCCTGTTTCTTTACGCGGACGCCACGACGCGCCGACCTCCAAATTGGAGAATCAGTAACATCATCGCCCAGATCCTGATGTGTTGCAGCTCGGTGCACTTTCTCGCCCTCGGACTGACTCTTTTTGCCGTCCGCATCTGGGGAAATTTCCGGTCAAAAACAAACAATCTGACGAGATTCGCCACGGAAGAACTTCCATTTCTCATTCCGTTCGCTGTGTCGGTTTTAGTTCTCTGGCCGACTGGCAAGGGGCAGTTTTCCACTTCATTGGTTGACCAGTTCCAGGCGAGAAATTTTCTGGATTCCATTGCGAATAGCCTGCTACCGTTTGACGCCCCGACGGCAGTAACATTTATTTTGGCAATCTGTTGCTACCTTTGGTTCATCCTCGGCTCATCGCACCCGGTGCGCACGGGCGTCATGTTCCTCGCCGGGGCCGGCATACTTGAAGCGATATTCTGTCTGAAATACTACAGTGGCGCTCCAAGGCATTCTGGCCTGTTGTTGGTGTGGCTGTGGGCCGTACTATGGATGAACGGACTCAATCTGAAAATTGACCCGAATGTCGCCGTCTCTCATTGGCGTTGGCTGGCTGCTCCCTTGGTCTCCTGGCTACTGTTCGCCTGGAATTTTCCGGTCACATTGAGCGTGTGGCAACTTGAGTACAAAATGAATTTCTCGGATGCGATTGAGGCCGCGAGATTTCTCAGCCGGGAAAACGTCATGAAGCGGGAAGTTGTCTGCTGGAAGCCGCGGAACTGCAGCACTATTTTGGCATACTTGCCTTCATCCCGCAGGTTCTGGTCGCCTGTCCTGAATCGCCGGATCACATATGATCACTGGGATCGCGAATCAAACGGCATTCACAGTCAGGAAGGCCTCGATATCAATGGAGTCATAAATGATACGATTCCGTTCTTCATTGACTGGGGGAGGCGAGGCGGACCCCTACTGGTCACAATGCAGAAGCTAAAAAACCCGGGTACATCCGGACTACGTTTATTGGCGCCAGCACCGACAAAAGCCTGGAGGATTCTGGACGAATCGTTTTGGATTTATGGCCCCGCAGATGACGGGGAACTGGTCGATCACGGCGCGGGACACGAGGATTGAATCGGGAATAATGAGTAACTGGGGGACCTGACGGTGGGTGGCAAATTGAATCACAGGCACTTTTTAATTGGAATCATTGTTGGATTTGGTCTTGCCGGGACAACGTATACAGGATCGGGTCACGCGAATGATTTCGCCGACCAGCGAGTCACGGTTTTACCAGGGCAGACAAACACGAATTGCCAGATCAGGCTCGGCAAGCGCCGTCTCACAAACATGCCTCATTGCCTTGAGGGTGAGGTCGTGACCGGAATCATGACGACCACTTATTATTGCTCAAAATTGATTCTGGAATGCCCTGAGTAGGGTCCCGACTATCCTCAGTTGTCAAGGCCATGCGCAATCTTGCGCCAGTATTCCCTGTAACTGAAGTCCGGACTGTGCGGCGGGTGATGGCATTCCGTACAAATTGAATCGAATTTTCGTCCTGCAGGGATCCAGACCGGCTTGATAGCCGGATTCCTCGCATGATCCTTCCGGGGGCCGTGGCAATTTTCGCATTGCACGTTCATAAAGGACGGAGACGCTTCCTGTGAAACAAAACCGCCTCTCTCGGTTGCGCCAAGAACGTGACACGAGACACACTCGCTGTCGTGATTTTTTCCCTTTTCAACAAGAACGGC
>Ga0214921_10000972_pt1 | contig 50369 bp, 56 predicted proteins | sample LL1505_MetaG_FD_177992 | JGI IMG/M metagenome (GOLD analysis project Ga0214921, IMG submission 177992) | Freshwater microbial communities from Lake Lanier, Atlanta, Georgia, United States - LL-1505 | ecosystem: Environmental > Aquatic > Freshwater > Lake | place: USA: Georgia | collected... | reverse complement strand
ATATCCTTCCATTAGTTCCAGGCGGATTATCAGGTAATTTAATTAATGCTACAAAATCAATTACTTTATCTACAGATAAAGATTATTATGGCTCAACAGTAAGTGGCGGATTTGCTAATAAATATACATCGCAAAATAATTTTTCTTTAGAGGCTTGGGTTTATCCTAAAATTACCAGTACCTCAAGAACAATTTTAATAGCAGATAATACTGCAGGCATTGGAATTTATTATGAGGCGGGATCTCTAGTATTTAAACTAGAAGGCGAAGAGCTATATTACACATTAAATAATACTAATAAGGTAATGCATATTGTAGGCACATATTCACAAAGCAGTATGTCATTATATGTAGATGGATATAATGTTGCTACCAAATCAATTACTGGATTTAAGTTTACAAATACAGCCCTTGCCCTTTCTATTGGTCCATGTACCGCAAGTGACTATTTTATAGTGGATGCACCAGCCATATATCGTGAGGCCTTATCTTCAGAAATAATTAGATCACACTTTATTGCTGGAACATTCCACGTTAACCCTATTCAATTTATTAGAACAGATGGCGGTAAGTTATTTGGACTAAATGATGAATTCCTAAAGCCTGTCCAAAGATATGTTTTAAACAATTTAAATACATATACTAATGATGATGTTTATTTTGATAAGGCTAATCAAGCACTTACATTTTATAAAACAGATACGGTTACAGCAAAATCTGTTGAAATTAATGATATTATAAATATACCAGTTGACTTAGGGGCTACAACATCTAAAGTATATTGGAAAGCGGATAAAGGAGTAACAGTACAATCGAGTACAGATGGAATAACATACACCGAATGTGAAAATGGAAAAGCTTTGCCTAATTATAATAAATCGGCAGTAGCAACATCTAACGTTATATTTCTTAAAATTACTATGTCTACAACAGATGCTTCTAAATACCTTCCTAAGTTGTCTTCAGTTAAACTAGACTTTTATAAATCAATTGATGTATACTCAGAAAATTCAGGGTATTATGCAACATCAACATCTGATTATTCATTGGGATCATTTAATTACCCGCCACTTTTAAGACATAAAAATAATGGATTGCAGACAAAAACAGGAGCAGGTTTTAATATACCTGTAAAAGACTCTGTAAGCACCATAGAGATGTTTTTTACACCTTCTGACCTTACGGCTAACACCTTGTTTGATGTGGCCTCAGATGGCTCTTACACGGCTTCTAGATATTCTTGGACAACGGGCGGGACCATAACAAAGACCAATATATCAAAGATATACGTAAATGGAGTAGATCGGACAAGTCAGACAAATATATCAAATGTATTACTAGCAGATAACCTGCATCATATTGTATTAGTTTTAACACAACCTGCATCAGGCGTATTAAAGTTTAATTATTCAAGCGCAGGGGGACCTTCAAGCCTGTATAAAAATATTGCTATTTACAATTATGCAATGTCAGGGACATTAGCTTTAGATCATTACACTTCTTACATTTCCCGTCCAAATGCCTATGTTTCAGATACGTCCTTTACTTTGACAGATTCTGCTCCAAGAGTATACAATAGTGACTGGGTAGTGATACAAACTATTTAATTTTGTCACATTTGTTGACAAAAAGCTGGACTTGTGTAGGAAATAATGGTAAAATAAATTACTATGGACATTAATCGTATAAACACCAAAGTACTTGCGGAAGAGTCTACTCTCGGAATATATGTTTGGGAGATGCCAGACGGCAGATGGATTGGGGATGATGATGGGAACTTTCTTTCAGTCACGTCCAAAAAAGGAAATAGATCCAGAATCGATGCTTTGGCTAGAGAAGTTCGCTCATTCGGTATATATGAGGGCGGGCCTAAATTTCTTTCCGCTAGAAGGAAAATTGACGATGAAGAATTTGAACATCAGAAGCAAAGGCTCGAATGGGGATTAGTTCCAGACCCGTTAGATATTGGAAGCTATAAAGACGATATGAAAAAATTAAGGGGTATGAGATGAGCGTAGAATTTATTGATGATGAGAGTTCTGAAAACATAATTAATATTTCAAACACAGCAGACTGGTTCTCACTAAAAAAGGATCAAACAAGCAATGACCCATTTGCGGTTGGAGTAGATGAGTTAAAAAAAGTTAGAGGTCTAGGTGCCTCATTTAAACGCAAGATAAGCAGAGAGTTTTCTAAATCATTTACTGGCGTAGAAGGAACGGGAACACAGCAAAACCTATTAGCACAAGCTATTACAGGATATGCTATGTTCGACTTAGTAGAGCCAACATACAACCTTGAATATCTTTCGGTAGTATATGAAACATCAACATATAACTATGCAGCAATAAATGCAAAGGTTGCCAACATAGTTGGCCTAGGATATGATTTTGTAGAAACAAAGAAAACAAATGATGCACTTGATGCACTCACAGATGACAAGTCTCTTGAAAGAGCACGTAGAAAAATAAGCAAGTTGCGCCAAGATATTCACGCATGGCTTGATACTACAAATGAGGAAGATACTTTTACTCAAACTTTAATTAAGGTGTATACAGATTTAGAAGCAACAGGAAATGGCTATATTGAAATAGGAAGAACTACAGGCGGAAACATTGGATACATTGGGCACATCCCAGCAAAAACAATGCGTGTACGTAGACTAAGAGATGGCTTTATTCAATTGCTTTATGGTAAGGCTGTTTACTTCAGCAATTTTGGAGACAATATGACAGAGAATCCAATTGCTGGGCAAGAAGATCGCCCAAATGAAATTATTCATTTGAAGAAGTATACCCCTATGAATAATTACTATGGTATCCCAGATATTATTGCAGCACAAGTAGCACTTGCAGGTAATGAGTTATCTGGCAGATATAACCTAGACTACTTTGAAAACAAGGCGGTCCCAAGATATATTATTACAGTCAAGGGCGCAAAACTTTCTCCAGAATCAGAAAGAAAATTACTTGAATTCTTCCAAGTTGGATTAAAGGGAAAGAATCACAGATCTCTATATATTCCACTTCCAGGAGACACCCCAGACTCAAAGACAGAATTTAAGATGGAGCCAGTGGAGGCAAATCCACAGGAGTCTTCATTTAATATTTATCGTAAATCAAATAGAGATGAAATCTTATTGGCTCACCGTGTCCCAATTAATAAAATTGGAACCCCAGAAGGCGTAAATTTGGCAGTGGCAAGAGATGCGGACAAAACATTTAAAGAGCAGGTTTGTCGTCCAGCCCAAATGATTTTAGAGAAGAAAGTAAATAAAATATTTGAGGAAAAGACAGATGCCCTAGCACTTAAATTTAATGAATTAACTTTAACTGATGAAGATACTCAGTCTAAAATTGACGAAAGATATTTAAGAATGCAGGTAATTACCCCTAATGAAGTTAGAATTCGAAAAGGCATGATCCCGCTAGATGGTGGAGATGATGTTATTGAATTAAAAGGCCCAGCAAAAGCCGAGCAGACAGCGGTAGCTGGAAATACTAGACAAAGATCTCAAGATCGCCAAGCAAACACCCCAGATATTTCTGGAGAGGGTAGAAATGCTAAGGGCGACGGCAGACAGGTTGACTAACTCTACTCAACTGTTATTTGCCTTTTTATCTATAAGTCGCTAAAATTAAGCATATGAATATTGAAAAGTCTTTATGGACTAGCCATGGCAACGACATTAACTTGTCTGTACCTTTCACTAAAGTTAACCGTGAAAAGAGAACTGTTTCTGGTTTTGCAACACTTGATAATGTAGACCAAACTGGTGACGTTGTAACTTCTGAGGCAAGTATAAAAGCCTTTGAAGGTTTCCGTGGGAACATTCGTGAGATGCACGGATCTCTTGCAGTTGGAAAGATGGTTTCTTTTAAGCCAGAAACTTTTTATGATCCAGCAACTAAAGAATTTTATAATGGCGTTTATGTAACAGCATACATTTCAAAAGGCGCACAGGACAGCTGGGAGAAAGTTCTAGATGGAACTCTTTCAGGATTCTCAATCGGCGGGAAGATTAAAGAATCAGATAACGAAGTTAATAAAGCTACAGGTAAAACTGTAAGATTTATTAAAGACTATGAATTGATGGAGCTGTCAATTGTAGACTCTCCAGCAAATGAGCTATGTAACATTCTTTCTATACAGAAAGTAAATGGACAATACATCGCAAAAGGTATAGCAGTAGATGTTATAACCGAGAATATTTTTTACTGTGAAGACAGTAACTCTGTTTTTATCTCAACAGAGAAGACATATGACTCACCAGTATCTGGTAAGCCAGCACAACTAATTGGTTGGGTTGAGAGTTCAGATGTTAATAAAGCAAAAGAGATTGATAAGATTCTTGATGCGTACAAGCACTCAAGATTTACGTTGCCTGATACACAAAAAATTGCAAAACAGGCAAACGCAGAAGGAGGTAATGAAATGTCAGAAAACACAGAAAACGTAGTTGCTGAAGATGTTGCAGTAGATGCAGCAGTTGAAGTAGCCGTTGAAGAGACAGCAGTTGTTGCAGATGATGCAGCAGTTGAGGCTCCTGCAGAAGATGCAGTAGTAGAAGACGTTCCTGCCGAGACTCTGGAAAAAGCAGCCGAAGTATCAGAAGATAAGGTTGATGAACCTGATTTTGCGAAGATGTTAGGCGATCTAAAAGGCTTTTTCTCAGAAACTCTAAACAAGGCATCTGAAGCAAATGCAGCACAAGTAACAACAATCCAAGAGACTGTTGAAGCTTTTAGCAAGAGCGTAGATGCTAGAATTTCAGAGTTGGCAGAACAACACACAGTACTTTCAAGTGCTGTAAATGATATCAAGAGCACGATTGATGGTGTACAAAAGCGTGTCGACGCAGTAGAATCAGAGACTGCAATTAAGAAGTCTTCAGATCTTGGCCGATCAGAAGAAGTAACAATCAAAAAATCCAAATGGAACGGTTCTTTCCTCGGTTCCGTGAACGAAATATTTAACTAAGGTAGGTATAAATAATGAGCAATGAAACATTAGAAAAAGCAATTGCAACTGGCACAACAGCCCGTGGTACATTTGCTTCAACAACTGGTGGTTCTGGAGTACATGTCGCTAGCGAAGCTGGCAACGGTGGACTTCTTAACCCTGAACAGTCTGCCCGCTTCCTTGACTATATGTTCGACGCAACCGTAATTGGTAAAGTTGCACGTACAGTTCGTATGAAGTCAGACACAGCCGAGATTGACCGTATGTCCGTTGGTGAAAAGCTTATGAAGCTTGCAACTGAAGGAGATAACGACGGTGCTAACGCAGCCGTAACTTTCTCAAAGATTTCTCTAACAACAAAGAAACTCCGCATGGACTGGGAGCTTTCAACTGAATCTCTAGAAGATAACATCGAGGGTGCAGATCTAGAAGATCACATTGCACGTTTGATGGCAACACAGGCAGGAAATGACATCGAAGATGTTATTCTTAACGGTGATACATCTCTAACTGGAGACGCTCTTTACAAGTCATTTGATGGCGTTGTAAAGAAGGCAAAAGCATCAGGCCGTGTCGTAGACGCAGCTGGCGCTGAAGTTTCTCGTGAAGTATTCAACAAGGCACTTAAGGCTATGCCACGTAAGTACAAGCAACGTCGTGCAGACCTTCGCTTCCTTGCTGGATCAAACTTGATTCAGGACTTCCTATACAAGAACAGTATCGGAACAAACCAGACAATTCCACAGGACATCGCTTCAAGCATTATCCGTGGAGGAACTGCACCACTAGGTGGACCTGCAGGATATGTGGCACCATTCGCATTTGGTATTCCAATTGTTGAAGTTCCACTTCTTTCAGAAACACAAACTGGTACACACTCAGGAGCTTCAGGTTCACACGGAGATATCCACTTGTCATTCCCAAATAACGTTGTTATTGGAATCAAGCGTGATGTAACTGTTTACCGTTTCTTCTGGCCACGTAAGGACTCAATCGAGTACACAATGTATACTCGTGTTGGCGTCCAGATCGAACAAGCAGATGCTTGGGTTGTCGTAAAGAACGTTAAGGTTGCTTCTTAATTAATTAAGAATTAGCCCCAGAGAGGCCCCCAATTAATTTTGGGGGCTTTTCATTTTAATTTAACAATGCTATAATTGAAGAACCTAACAAAGGAGAATATATGTCATTTGAGACATTGAAAGTAGCAGAACTCAGAAAAGTTGCAGAGGACTTTGCAGTTGACACTGATGGACTAAAGAATAAGGCCGATATTGTTGCCGCTCTTACCGAAGAGGGAGTAACTTGGTCTGTTTACCAAAAGACTATTAAGGATATTGAAAAGGCGGCAGACGAATTCAGCGAAGACGCAGAAGAGATTCTTCCAAGATTTAATCCTGATGCTCAGCCAGAAAATACATTGCTAGTCAGAATGACTAGAGAGAATTACAGATATGATATTCTTAACTATACATTTACAAAAGAGCATCCTTTTGTCGCAATGACATCAGAAGACGCTCAAGAAATTTTTGACAAGGAGGAGGGTTTCCGCTTAGCAACTCCAAAGGAAGTTCAGGAGTACTACGCTTAACCTTTATTAAATGGAAATTCTAGTAGGTTCAAATTCACCAGTAACACATAAAGTGTTTTGGCAGGGACAGCTAACTGATTCAGATAGCCTTCCAGTTGTAAAATTATATGACATTACAGAAGATCCAGCAATATCTCCAGCAATTAATCCTGCTACAATACTTGCAACGTTAACGCCTGTCAAATCAGAAGCAGATGCTGGAACATATATTGTATATATTCCTTTAACATATACAGATAGACAAAGACAATTAAAATTAAGCTGGACATATACAGTAGGCGGAGTATCTACACAAAAAGATAATAAAATATTTGTGCAGACACCATATACGGATATGACACAGGTAATTGATTCTTTAGGGTTGGGGTCTGATTATTCAGATCCTAATTCTAAATCATATGCTGAATTATGTAATGCTGAGAAGTATGCAAGAAAACTTATTGAAGCATATACGAAGCAGCAATTCTTTTTATATGACGATATTCAAATTGCTTATGGTTCAGGCTCTGATGTTTTGCCCCTCCCATATAAAATAACAACTTTATATAAGTTATATCAAAACGATATACTCCTTTTAGATACAATTAATTCAATAAACAACTGGAACTATAATACAATTATTTCGGAAAGCGGATTTGGGATAAGAGTTAATAGAGCTAACATGTTAGATAATACTGTTTATACGGCAAATGGCATGGTTCCCCCAACAATTAATGATACATGGAATGGATCTTTTAATACAAGATCAACATACCGCGTTCAAGGCAAATTTGGATGGAAAGACATTCCAGATGAAATTGATCTTGCATGCATTGAATTAATGAAAGATTATTTTTCAAAAGATAAAATTTGGCGCAATAAATATATTAAAAATATTAAAACATTTGACTGGGAGTTCGAGTATAATTCTGGTACATATTCAGGAACTGGTAATCTATACGCAGATCAACTACTTCTTCCATATGTTATCAATCAAATGGTTGTTATCTAATGTATGATCTTGCCGACTCTATCATGCCTTTGTTTGCTGATATATATAAACAATTTGATATACAAGATCCAGATACGGGTTCAATAAAAAAACAATGGCAGTTTGATAGAACAGTGCCTTGCAGCGCAAAAGGTATTATAACTAACTCTGCTTCTTCAAGGTCTGGCGATAAGCAAATTATTTCTAATAAATATACTAACTATCAAAGCCTAGAAATTAGAACATCAGAAAAATTAACATTACGAGAAAAGATTACAAATATCAGAGATGCCGAAGGAACTGTTATTTGGGAAGAATTAAATTTTCCTACTAACACGCCTACGGTTTATGAGCTAATGGGAACCACTCCAATCACAGACCCATTTGGTGGCGTAATTGCATATAACTCTTCTGTGAAGAGATCGGAAAATCAAACAATTGGACAATAGCTCATTATTAGTTACAGCAGCCAGCGGTCTACAAAAGAACATGGCTGGAACTAAGGGTACCATTTTAAAAGACAGCACAGTTGCTCAAATATCAGCAGCGATATATTATCATGCTCAAGTAGTATCTAAACTAACTACAAATAAAGCATTTGAAAAAAAATTTCAATCAGTAATATTTAAACAAATTGAGCAGGACTTTGGGCTATATGTAGACTCTCAAGCAAGAATGAATCCTAAATCTTTACACCACATGTATGAGTGGAAAAAAACAGGAAATAAGGGATCTAGATTATTTGATTTAAATATATTATCTACAGATGGACTTTCATTTAAAATTACATCTAAATTTAAACCATCTAAATCAGCTGTTCCAAATAATTTTGGTAAGAGAAGACATGTATTTATTAATAAAGCATCTGTGATAGAAGCTGGAATGCCTCTAGTAATCCGTCCTAAGTCCGCAGAGCGTTTAGTATTTGAAACTAGTACTGGAGTAGTGTATATGCCTAAAGGAGCCTCTGTGACCGTTACAAGGCCTGGCGGAGGTAAAGCAACAGGAAGATTCCAAATAGCCTATGCACAATTCTTTACAGGCAATCTAGTAAATGGAGCAATTAAAAGATCTGGCTTCCAACAAATATTTAATTCATCACTAACTAAAGCAATGAGAGTTCCTTCGGAAGTAAGAAAAGTTAAATATTCTTTTTCTGCTAATACACTAAACATGCAAGCTGAGTCAGCAATTGCCTCAGCATTTGGGGGGATATAATGACTGTAGATTATAAAGCAGACATAATGCTTGATTTAAGAAAGTATCTTTGGGATCAATTAAAGTCTAATAATATATTTACTGACACCGATTATTATTCAGATAATATTGGACAAGAAATTGTTCCAATTATTCCCGTCCAGCAATCTCCAGAAATGAATCAATTTTTGAGCGGGAAGAAGCACATAGTCTATGACAAGATAGGCCTATCATATGAAGACAACTGGGCCATATGCTGTGAGCAGATTCTGTTTACTATATATTCAACAGATGTTTCAGAGATCAATGAGATTAGAAACTTAATGACAGACCTATTCAGGAGAATGGATGATTCGGCAAGGGATGCAAATGCTTACTCTGGCATATCTCGGAAGTTTAAATTCTTTAGTATATTTGTTGCCGATATATCTCCAACAGCCCCATCTGAAGAATTGGCAGGATTTTTATCAGCAGATGTAATACTTGAGGTCAAATACGCAAGACACCTAGACACGACTGGCAGATTCGCTTAATTTGCCTTTGGGCGCATTATACTCTATTATTATACATAGAGGGAAGGGCCTAGCCAGCCAAGATTTAATGATTTACAACAATATATATATATTTTTATAAATAGGAGGAAAATAACTATGGCACAATCCGTAGGTAATGCTAAAAATATTCTAGTTGGCGCATCTCCATTGTTCTTGTCGAACGTTGACATTAACGATTCAGATTATATCGCTAACGCAGAAGCAGGCGTTGCAATTGCATCAGGTGCAAATACAGTAGGAGTTCCAGCATTTGCAACTGGAGTTTCATACGTAAACACACTTAATGCTGTAAACCAAACAGCAGGACTATTTGGATACCGTAACGTTGGTTTCACCAACAATGGTCTTCAAATCACATACAACCCAACATACGATTCAGTAACAGTAGATCAGCTGCTTGATACAGCTAAGCTGTTCAAGTCTGCAATGGAAGTTATGATTGCAACAGAAATGTCAGAAGGTACTTTGGAAAACATTGTAACAGTATTCGGACAATCATCAGCATCATTGACATCAACAGGAACTGGATCTTCAAAGGTTTCAACACTCAACGTTGAAGCAGGTTCTCTAGGAGCCGCTCCAACAGAGCGTCAATTAATTGCAGTTGGACAAGCTCCAACAGCAGGATCAACATCGTCAGAGCGTGTATATTATGCACGTCGTGTTTTGTCTGTACAACAGTCACAGCACTCTCTTGCACGTACTACTCCAACCACATTCCCAGTGACTTTCCGTCTTCTACCAGATGCTAACTACTCTGGCTCAGAATACGGCAAGATTATTGACCGTGTATTAGTAGCATAATAAATTTAATTTATTAATGAAAACCCCCAGGAAACTGGGGGTTTCTCATTTGTGTAGATAATACCTATATGTTATAATAATTAAGACTAGATCCTAGGAGGATTAAATTGGCAACAACAGTATATAGCGTAGAAGAAGTAACGCTTCAAAATGGTTCAACAGTTAAGTTGAAGCCACTAAGCATTAAAGAGCTAAGAAAATTCATGCTCGTTTTGCAAGGAGCAAGTGAGTCTACAACAGAAGCACAAACACTCAATGTATTAATTGATGCAGTTGCAGTGGCACTTGAAAAACAACTACCAGAATTGGTAGCCGATAGAGATGCATTAGAAGATGCACTAGATGTTCCTACAATCAATCGTATCCTTGAGGTATGTGGTGGGATTAAGATGGACGACCCAAACCTTCTAGCGGCAGCGGTTCTGGCTGGTCAGAACTAGATTTAGCCGCTTTAGAGGGTGAAGTTTTTCTTCTGGGCCACTGGAAGAATTACGAAGAACTAGAAGAAAGTCTTTCAATGCCAGAACTTATTCAAACATTGAAATCTTTTAAGAAGCAAAAGTCGGAAGACAGAAAGTTTACGGCAAGTCTTAAAGGAATTGATCTAGATGTAGATGAGGAAGACTCAGGAACTCAAGGAAAAACTTTTGATGATATACAGAGACAAGCTCAAGGTATAAAAGCATCAGGTGATGATATAGTTTCTTTACAAGGAAGCTTTGCAGCACAAGCAGGGTTTGGAATTGGTGCAGGTCTAGGCTACACAGAGGAGTAACATAAAGATAAATGGCTGATGAAAATATTGTAACTAATATAGTTGCTAATGCTAATTTTTCAGGTCTTATTGCAGATGTCAATAAGGTTGCAGCCTCTCTATCTAAACTTCAAGCACAAATAATTCAGTCGGATGCAAGACTTGCAAGTCAGGTAGCAACCATGAACAGGTCCTTCGGTGAAAACCTAAGAAGAACTGGTCAGTTTGCATCACATTTTGTTACATTAACATCGGATGTTGAAAAGTTTGGTACCAACCTAGACAAGGGCCAAATGAAGCTGAAGCAATATTTTCAGACATTTCAACAACATACAAAAACACAAGGCGGATTAATTAGAGATCTTGCTAAACAACAAGTAGCTCTACAAAATGCAATTATTCAACCAATGGGCAAAAATGCTCAAGGGCTTATGCAATATAGCGTACATATTCCGCAAGGGCTAGATGCCGTAAAAAATAAAACTGCTTTAGCTAAGCAAGAGCTTCAAATCATGAATAAAGTTATTCAAGATGGCGGAGTTCAAATGATTAACTGGGGTAAAAATACTCAGTGGGCAGGACGTCAGTTAACAGTAGGATTAACGGTTCCTCTTGCGGCATTTGGTAAAGCAGCAGCAGATGCATTTAGAGCAGCTGACGCAGAGTTAGTCAGACTTACAAAAGTATATGGTGGAGTTGCAGCAACATCCGCAGCAGATTTGTCTAAAATAAGAAATGAAGTTGCAGCAACTGCAAAAGATATTTCAAAATCTTATGGTGTTTCATTTAAAGACACCATTAGTCTTGCAGCAGATATTGCCGCAACAGGAAAACAAGGTAATGAACTGCTAGCTTCCGTTAAAGAAACAAGCAGACTTGCAGTACTTGGAGAAGTAGACAGACAAGACGCAATGAAGGCCACCCTGGCAATTCAAAATACATTTAAACAAAATACTGATCAGCTTTCAGAGTCTATTAACTTTCTCAACGCAGTTGAAAACCAGACATCAACAAGTCTTGCAGATTTAATTGAAGCTATTCCAAAAGCTGGACCAGTTATTCAAGGAATGGGCGGAAGCGTAAAAGATTTAGCACTTTATCTTACAGCAATGAAAGAAGGTGGAGTAAATGCTGCAGAAGGAGCAAATGCTCTTAAATCAGCACTTGCTTCATTAATTAACCCAACTAAAGTAGCATCTGAAAAATTTGCATCTATGGGAATTGATCTTGGTGGAATAGTAACAAAAAATGCAGGAAATCTTACAGGAACAATTTTAGAGTTGCAAAAAGCTTTAGATAATTTAGATCCATTGCAAAAACAACAAGCTATTGAGCAGCTATTTGGTAAATTTCAATTTGCTCGTATGAATGCTTTATTTGCAAATTTAGGCAAACAGGGAAGCCAAACTTTACAGGTATTAGATTTAATGAAAGCAAGTTCTCAAGAACTAGCTGGAGTTGCAGGGCGAGAATTAGGTATGGTAACAGAATCAGCATCTGGAAAATATAGAAGAGCTCTTGAAGGCCTTAAAGCAGACCTTGCTGGTATGGGAGAAGAATTTTTAAAGATTCAAACATTCTTTATTAATGTAACAGATAGTATTGTAAAATTTGTAGGGCATTTACCAGGTCCTATTAAAACCATTCTAACATTTGTTACAGGTCTAACAGCAATCATTGGGCCAGTTATTATGTTAACTGGTGTGCTTGCAAACTTTTTTGGATATATTATTAAGGGCGCTTCACACTTTAAATCATTATTTAAAGGTGGAGAAGGCTGGAAGATGCTTACGCCAGAAATTCTTGCAGCACAAAAAGCAGGGTCTCTTGTTGAAGCAACATTTTATAGTGATGCTAAAGCAGCCACAGTATTAAAAACAGCAATTTCAGGTCTTGTAACAGAGTTTGAATTATTGCAGTCTAAAGCAATGACTGGTGGGGTGTCAGCAGGTCCAATGCTTTCAACAGTAGCAGGTAATGTTGTATTACCTGGCGGTGCTGGAAGAGTTGTTGATCCAAATCATCCGTTAATAAGTCCAGAAGATACTAGGTCAATGTCACATCTTAATCCAGTTGCTGGAATGAGTACTGATGCTAAAGCAGCACAAACAATTTTTGGAGTTGTTCCAGGGGCACCAAAAGTTAATCAGAAGATTGGAAATAATCCTCAGATGTATATGTCTGGAGACCTTCCAAAGATCCCAGGACTGACATCAATTGGCGGAGCATCAACAGGTATTGTAGCTGAAGAAGCAGCAAAATGGCATGCAATGACAGGTGCACTTGCAATGCAGTCACAAGCAGAAATTGAATTATTAAAGAAAGAAGTTAATGCAACTGGACTTATTACAACAGAGCTATCTGATTCATATCAAGCACTTCTTCCAACAATGGTTAAGCTTACTACTAATGCCGCTACAGAATCAGCAGCAATTGTTGCAGAATTACAAGCTGGCAAAATAACAGTAGATGTAGCTAGATCTAAAATTATTGCATTAAATGCACAAGTAGAATCTATGATGGCACAAGCATCTATAGAGATTGCTGGACAACAAGGAAGATCAATTGGCCTAACAACAGTGCCATTATTAAATCAACCAGTTGTAAATAAAGATGGCAAAACAAATATGAAAGAATTATTAAGGCCAGGAAGAACAAGAGGACTTCTTAATAAAATTGCAAGTGGATTAGGCGTAAGAACATTTGGCGCTGGATATAGCACAGAGACAACAATTCCAAAAAGATTTGCAACAGGTGGAGTAGTATATAGACAACAAGGAAGTGACGGCCCAGAGTTTACGCCAATGGGTACAGATACAGTTCCCGCAATGCTTACAGAAGGAGAGTTTGTTGTTAATGCAGATGCTGCAAAACAAAACATGCCACTTCTTAAAGCAATAAATGGCGGTGCAACTTTGATGGGAGCAAATGAAGATGTAACTGTTCCTAGAATGACTGGTATTACGCAACAAGAAATGCAAACAACTTTCCCAGATAGATTTAGAGGAAGGGGGAATATTGGTTCTTACAGATTAAGAGGAACTGCGGGAGTATATTTAAATGAAGTTACAGATCCTGCAATTTTAGAAAAATATCCAAATTTAGTTGAGAATGGAAGAATTTCTAGAGAAAGAATAAATGCTATGTTAGCTAACAGACCTGGTGTTCCAACACCAGTCTATGAGGCTGCAATGAAAGCATCAGGACACCCTCACGTAGGGTCAACAGATCAATTTTTAAACTCATTAGCAAAAGCTGGAATTATTAATGGAAAAGATGCTGAAGGATTACAAAAAGAAATAGATTCTGTTTACAGAAGAGCAATTAGAAATCTTGCAACAGTAACAGATGCAAGAAACCCATATCATCAGGCATCTGATATGATTATACAAAAACACTTATATAATAATTCAGACGCTTTAGGATTTTGGAATAAATTTTCATCAGAACCAGCTTATATAGTTTCAGAAAATTTAAGAAGTAATGGCGAACCAATGCGTAGTCCAAGCATGGAGCTTAGATCAATTACACACAACGGAAAAACTATACAACTTGATCCATTAAAAGCAACAAGAGCACAAGGATTTTTTGCACATGCAACAACACCAAAACCTCTTTTGCAAAGATTAATGTCTGCAGGAATTACTGCTACAGAATCAAGATTTGTTCACAAGGGTTGGGCTGCTCAAAGAAGAAGGTTTGCAAATGGCGGACCAGTTTATATGTCATCAGGCGGAATGGTTCCAGGATATTCAAACGGCGGAATGGCTACAGCACCTCAATATTTAGCAAATGGAGGAGTCGCAGCATTAAGATCACGCATACGTGGCACGGGAACTGTACCTGGTATGAGTGGAGGTTTAGATAGCGGAGCAGCTTCAATGGCTGGATTTGGATTAATGATGGGCGGTCAAATGATGCCTAACCAAACTATTGGAATGGGAATGCAATTTGCTGGCATGGCAATGCAAATGGCCCCACTCTTAAAAATGTTAAAGCCCCTTGTATCTGGATTTGGCTCAGTTGGAAGTTCTGTAGCTAAATTAGGAACAATTGCAAAGACAGTATTTACTGCAATGAGAATTGGGCTAGCAGCCTTATTAACTCCCGCAGGAGCAGTTATTGCAATCGTTACAGCTTTAGGTTTAGCTATATATAAAAATAATGAAAGACTTAAAGAAAATGCAAAAGAACAAACTATGCTTCATGCAGTTACTGAAAAGGGTGCAAAGCAAGCTGGCATAGCATATAACAATATTTCTGATTCAATTAAGAATGTAAAGAATCAATTAGAACTAGCAAAAGCAGCATCAGAAAATGCATTTAATGCACAAAATTCAAGTGGTGTTGCAGGCTTAACATTAACAATAGCAGAACTGCAAAATAAAATTAAAGCAGCAAAAACTGAAATGTCAGAGTTTGTAGACGTATTAAATAAGATGGATCAAGGCACTGCAAAAAATAATAAGATGACTCTTGACCTTGCCGCCAACTGGAAAGCAACATGGGTTGCTGGAGGTAAATCAGCACAAGATGCAACTAATGAAATTTATGCAATTGTAAAAGCATCAGATCAGGCTAATCATGCATTTGAAGCAATTACAAGCGGCGGATTTAAATCAATAACAGATAGAGCTTCAGCTTTGAGTTATATGTTTAAAGACCTAAATACAAATATGACAAAGATGTCTGGAGAAGATTTAGGCAATGCTTTAAGTAATTTAGTAGTTGGACTTGATAATGCAGTTGATGCTTTATCGGCAACAAAAGATGCGGCTGGAAATCAACTAGGCCATGCAAAAGCAATGGAAGAAACTTTAAAAAATATTAATTCTATTGAAGGTGCCAGCACTAAGTTAAAACAAGAACAGATAGATAGCTTAAAAGAAACATATCCAGCTTTAGCAAAAATATTAAATACAAGCGATGATATTAAAACAGTATATTCTAAGTGGAGACTTTTAGTTGCAGGTATAGACGTAGACCTTAAAAAATTAACAGGATCACAAGCTGCAGCTCTTGCTCAATTTATACAACTTGAAGACGCCATGGTATCTGCTGCAGAAACATCTACTAGTACGCAATCTGGTTATATTGAAACTGTTAGCAAAAGCGGAGCTGTTGTAAAATCATTAAATGATCAAATAGCTAAAGGTGGCGTAACTGGACAAAAAATTGCACAAAGAACAAAAGATCAGATAGATGCAGAAATTAAAGCAATTGATAAAAGAATTAAAAAGATTCAAGAAGAAGCTGATGCAAGAATTAAAGCAATTCAAAAAACTCAAGATGCTGAATCTTATGCTGTTGAATTAAAACAAGCACAGCTTGACCTACAATCAGCAATTGCATCTGGGGATAAAGAAGCTCAGGTTAGGGCAGGGTTGGCATTAACTGCACTTCAAAAAAGACATGAGTCTGAAATGTCAATTGCTTCTATTCAAGATGATGCTGCAGCTAAAACAAAAGTGTTAGATGAAGAAAAAACAAAAAAACAAGAAGAGATTGATGCTTTAAATAAAAAAGTTGCCGCCGCACAATCACGGGCTTCTAATATAACTGTTGCAAGAGATCAGGTAGTTGGATTCCAGCAACAGTATGAAGGTCTTTTAAAAAGACAAGGTGTGAATGATAAAAGAGGTAAAGACGATCCATTAAAGTATAGTGAAGGTTTAACTATATCTAAAGATCTTTCAACTCTTGCAAATGCAATATCAAAAGGTGCAAAAGGCTCTGATAAAGATTTAGCTAAAGCGCTAAAAGATGCTTTTGGTGGAACACTAATAGATTCAAAAACTTCAGATAGCTTGGGTGGAAAAGTAACTCAATCCTATAATGGCATTAGCATGTCATCTTCATATCAAACTGGTCTTGCAGATGTTCAATTAAAATCAGATTCCAAAGCAATGGTTGCTCTTATTACAATTAGCAACTCACACTTAGCAAATATAGAAACATTGTTAGGCGGAAAAGATGGGTCTGGTTCATTTAAAAGCCCTAAAACTATTTCAGAGGTTCCAGTATACGATACTATGTCAATGAAATCTGTAGATAAAAATGGTGAGTTATCCGATCAAGCTAGAGAAGATTTAATAAGAAGAAACAAATATAAGAAAGATACTTATTTTGAATATGGAGGTAAAAAGTATAGGGTTAATAATGGCTATGACTCTAAGCTACATACACCAGGAGCTGTTGTAGTTTCAAAAGCACTGGGCGGACCATTTGCTGCTGGACAACTTATAGAGGTAAATGATAGAATTAGCTCATTAGGTGGACAACAAGAGGGCATGCTTATTAGACCTGATTTTTCAGGAGTCATTTATCCAAATGCTGCAACTATGCCAAGATATGATATTCCTTCAGGGGGATACAGAGGATCTAGCAATATGTCTTCAGCAACATCTGGAGGTTCCGCTCCAGTAATTAATAACTATATTACAGCAGGGCCAAATATGGATATTAAGCAGTTAGCAAGAGAAGTTGGTATGGTTACAGCAAAGGCTGTATCTAGAGGCGGTAACAATAGAGGTTATAGCAATGGAACTCAACAGGTGGTAAATATATGACAACAGTATTCTTGCCAGTAGGATCCCTATTATATGTAGATACATCTGCTACAGATACCCCAACATGGCAAAAATTGACTGAGCACAATAGACAGCCAGCATCTATTCAAATTAATAGAATTGAAAAAACACAAAGAACAACTAACGGAACACTTAGAAAGTTTTTTATTGCAGATAAAAAGAGTATTTCTGTTGCCTGGAATATGATTCCAACATATTCAACAATGACCGTAGATGGCGGATATGGTGCAAATGATATTCAAACATTTTATAATAGTGCCAAAGGACAAGGATCTTTTAAACTTAAAATATCTTATTCTCCTACAAGAGAAGAGATTATTGAAGTAATTTTTGGCTCATGTAGCTTTGATGTAATTAAAAGAAATGTTAAGGCTTCTTCTGCAGATACCGCCCAAGAATTCTGGGATGTAAATATTGCGTTAGAGCAGGTATAATGTCAGTCACGGTAGATCAAAAAGTCAAAGACATTTTTGAAAAAAATACAAGCATCTCCATGAATGTTGGAGCAACCCTTGATATTAATTTAAATACATTAATAGACTGGGATAAAGTAACCACACCAGTAACAGGTAATGCTGATACTGTAATTAATAATACTACTCCATTTAAAAAATTATTTCCAATTGATACTGTTATCAGGCCTAATAGACCTTTATTGGCAGGAGTCAGATATGCCATTAGCGGAGATATTGCAGGCGGCAGTTTTAAGAATCCAACTACTACTCCTTATCAACTAAACTATAGAACATATTATGCATCTAAAGACTCATACTATAAGTACTGGGTATCCCCTAAAGATACTAATGCCTACCTTACCGTTTCATATCCTAAAACAATTCCAGTAAATAAAATAGTTGTTAAATTTGAAACATCTCATGCTACCCCTTCATCATGGACAATATCTGCAAATTCAGGTACAGTATTAAAGACTGGCACAGCCGTACGGCCATTTACAACAACAGTTGGATCAACTACTACTAAAAATTATGATGCAGGCACAGTAACAATTTATTATACTGGCACAACCTGGAGCTTATTAGAGTCTGAATTAAATTATAATGCTTTTGTAAATGTGACATCTCTTAATCTTACAGCGGTAAACCCTGGAGGCTGGATAGGGGTAATAGAAGTAGCACCGCATATGATTAAAGATTTATCAAATGATATTGTTTCTTTTGATATTGTTAAAGAGCAAAACTCAAGCACAGAAGAGCTTTTACCAGTAGGGTATTGCACAGCCAATTCTTTAGATCTTAATATAGTTAAATATAATCAAACATCTCTTCAATTTAAAACATTTAATAAATATAATATTTCCGAAACAATTGATACCTCAAAAGTTTACCTAGTTAAAAATGCTGAGGTTACTCCATACGTAAAGGTTTATCATGTTGATGGTACATCTTCAGATACACGGGGCACATATTTTAAAGTTCCTCAAGGAGTATTTTATGTAGATAAATGGAGTCTTTCAGAAGTAGGAGATGTCAATATATTTGCTCTTGATTCTGCAAAAATACTACAAGAGTCCGTTTGCCCAGACATGGTATGTGAGAATTACTCAGCAATTGCAATTATTAGAAGAATGTTAGATACTGTAGGTTTTACAAATTATAATTTTAATTATACTTCAACAGACTCATCAATTATTGTTCCAACTTATTGGTGGAGCTCATCTTCAAATAGCGGAGGTAATGGATCAGTAACGGTATGGGATAATATCCAAGATCTATGTAGAGATTCTCAAATTACGGCTCTAGTAGATGAATATAATGTTCTTCAATTTTATACAAGAGACTACTTATTTGATTCAACTAAGGCGGCAGCTTGGACATTTAGAAGCGAACCATCAGGGGCATTATTGTCTAATATAATTGAGTTATCTAAAAAAGAAATGCCGTCTATTAATCAAATTAACATTAGATATAAAACTGTCTCTATGGCCTCATATGATAAAAGCTCTCATGAAATCCTTGAATATACTGATGATCAGGTTATGGCCGCCGCAATTTTATCAAATATTTTAATATCAGCAGATCCAGAATTAACTTCCAATGTTGCACATGTTAATCATTATATGGGATTACAAATTATTGAAGTTGGAGATTCTGCACTTGATCCAAATACTAATACTTTTGTTCCATTTAATGGCTTTGTATTAATTGATTCAGAAATAATTGAATATGATGCAATTGAATATCTTTATCAAGATTCTATAACTCATACTATAAAATATGTAGACGTATCTTCTAAGTCAGATCTTTCTAGATATTTAGGACTTGCAGAAGTTATAACTACTCCAAATGTTACAACATATAAAACAACCATGGCTCCTACTAATCGGTATAGAATTAAAACAAGAGGCGCATTTGGTACAAAGAAAGAGAATCATTATGCTGATCCTAAAACAGAAGCAGCAGGATGGATTCCACTTAAAGAGGTGATTTGGAAATAATGTATCCATCAGACTACGGATCAGGAGTTATATCCCTTGCGGCATCTTCATTGCTTTTGCCAAATGCTTCATTTAATGTAGACTCAACTAATTATACAAGCACAACTACAACTGTAGGTGGGACTTTAACTTTTACCCCTCCGTCTTTAGTTTTAAGTATTAGGGGTCAAATATATTCAGATTATGCTTACACAACATTAAAAGATAATATTATTATTAATTCAATAACCAATGGAGTAGGTCAATTTACAATTAGTGGTTTAATTCCAGGCGCTACTTACTATGTAAGATCTATTGGCTATGCAGCATCACTAGGAACTGGTCAATCGGGAGCATATAATTATTTTAGTTTTACAGTTCCACAATATTCTCCAGATCTTTTTAATAGAACAGATACTCCTGAAGATACATACGATGGAGAAGAAGTTCCTGCAGTAGCAATTCTTCCAGGAGAAAAAAACAAAATATCAATTAGTAAGTCTTTGTTTACCATTCATGCAGAAAATACAAATGTCAATAGTTTTTGTGCAGCAGTAAAAGATACAGGTATTGAAACTTCATCAAGCTACTATGCATTTGGCACTACTCTATATTTTAGCCCAACGCCAGATACCTCTATGCAGTCGGGGGCATTTGGATTCTTTACATCAAATACAGCTCAAACTGGATATTTTATTAAAATTAAAACTACAGCAAATGCAAAGTCTAACGGAGATGAATTTTCTATAGGAAAAGTCTATAAAAATTCTCAAAAAATTATTACTGATAGTCAGTCTGTAACAAATGCAAAAAATAATATAGGTTTAATTTCTGCATCAGTTCCATATAAAATAGATGTTAGAGTCAAGTTAACTAGCACTAAAGTTTACATATCTGCATATATTAATGGATTTAAAATAACTGCAACCGACACATACGTATCTGCTGCAAATCCTCTTATCTCAAAAACTTCTTTTATATCCTTAATGGTAAATATGGGAAGCATAAATTTTGATTATGTATATGCCCTCCCAATTAGTGAAGAACAGTATGTATCAAAAGAATTAGAAAATGTATATTCTAATCAATTTTCAAAATCAGCATTTTCTTTGGCTTATGGAAGTATGTTGGCTTCTGGATTAACAGCCATAGATTCACATACAACAAAAAAATATGTAGAAGAGTTTGGGTCGGTAGCCAGAGAACTTAGAATATTTTCATCCAAGTATCAAGACCTAGAGCCTAAATTTCCTAAGTACATGTATAATAATTTAAATACATCCATTAGCGTATTGGGATCAGATTTAACATCATTTTCTGCCACAGCTTATTTATTAAATTCAGCTGGGGTTACAACAAACGTTGCTTCTTCAGATGGATCTAAATTAAGCGTATTTGGTAATTCTCTTATGAAGAGCGAAGACCTACTTTATTTTGATGAAGAAACAAATAAGTATGAAGTTAAAGAACAGATGACCATGGACTCAACTTGGATTCAAAATCCAGGAGATGCCAAAAAACTCAGCGACTGGATTAAAACTCAATGGAGCAAAAGACAAAGAATTGTAGATATGACAGTATTGGCCAACCCAACAATTTCAGTTGGGGATATTATTACAATAGATTATGCATATCAAGAATTAACTATTACTGATAAATTTGTTATAACTAATGTAAGACAATCATGGTCGGATGGATTGGGGACTACCATAACAGCTAGATCGATCTATAGCTGACAAATGGTATAATAATAAAATGACAACTAAAAGACCAAATCCTGTATTTGTTAAGCAAGGCGCAGATGTTCTTGCCGACCTTGACGAAAGAGATGTTGTAATTGTTGGGGCGGATACAAAAAAGACATTCCTTACTAACCTAGGCGGGTATTCTAATTACACTAGTGGTAATACAAGTGGGGTAGTAGAAACTGGAAGCGGGCAATCAAATCCTGAATTAGCAAAAATATCTTTATTGACACCACAAATTGGAGATATAAGTATTGTATCAAGGACAATTAATTATTCAACTACACCCCCAACAGTAGATGTTATTGTAAAAGTTAAAAATTCAACCAATGCGGTGGTAAAAGGAATTAATGCGAGGATAACAAATTGATTACTAAATTTGGAAAAAGATTTATATCTTCACTACTGGCTGGAATGTCAGTGTCTCAAACAAAAGATTTAGCTTTTGGAATTGACTCAGCTGCAGTCCAATCAAATGGAAATGATACAAGATTAGGATTTGAATTTTATAGAATACCAGCAGCATTCGGCAGCATAGATATTCAAACAGACGTATCAGGAAACAGTACCTATACAGTTGTTTATCAAGCTACTATTCCACAAGATGTATCTGGAATAATTAAAGAAATTGGTTTATACCCAGGAGTTAAATCATCAATAAATAATTATGATAGCAAGTTTATTGCAGATTTTGAAAATAATTTAATGTGGTTTAAATCCGACGGGTCAAATCCAGAATTAGTATCAACAACAGCTTCTAGTGTTAAACCAAGAGTCGGTTCATATTTTTCTAAAATTGCAGTAAGCGCTAGTCAATCAATGGAGTTTACTTGTGCGTATTCAGGTTTAGATTTATCTGGATATACAGCAAGCGATTCTTTATCTATTGCATATAATCAAGAAAATACAAATTTAGAATCAATAACATTTAAATTTTATAGCTCAGATTCTTCATATTATTCTGCAACCTTTACAGGAGCAGCATCAGTTACAGAAACAAATAAAATTGCAAAAGTTTTATTCTCAACATTAACTGCAAATAATGCATATGCAGATCTTTCTTCAATTATTAAAATTGGAGTTGTTGTAACTGCAAAATCAAGCGGTCAGGCAGTAGTATATCTTGATGCATTAAGAATTGATGATGAAGATACATTTGATGCCAATTTTGGTTTAATTAGTAGATCTGTATTATCTTCCCCATTAGAAAAGATTGCTGGCAAGCCAGTAGACATAGAGTATAGAATTAATTTAGGGTTCTAGCATGGCAGATAAAGTAGATTTAAGTTTAACTGGTCAAGCAGATCCTTCAGATAAAAATTATTATACAGTTTTAATTAAAGGTCTTACTTTAGGTTCTCAGTATGTTGGAAAATTTCAATGGTCTTTTGAAAATCAATCTTTAAATGATACTGTAAAAAATATATGGTCTAATGGATTTGCAATAGATACTAATGTTTTAACAGCAATAGCCAAGCCAAAACTTATTTCTACAAATGTTAAAAGATATCAAGGTCGTATTGAGATAACTTGGTCTGGAACAGATTATACTGATGTAGCCTATGATGCAAAAGCATTTAAAAGAATCAATGTATATGTAAAAGATAATTCAGTAGCATCTCCAAGTTTTATTGGCATGGGATTTATTGATCAAGTTGGCGGAATGTTTAGCTTTCCTGCAAGTCCAAGTTCTTATACAATTAGAATAACTGCCGTTAGCGCAACAGGATTAGAGTCTACATGGAGTGATGAGTTTACTGTAAACGCAGTAACTGACGCACCCTCTATTCCGTCAGGCCTTACACCCCTATGGTCAGGCACAGATTTTACAGTATCATTTACACACGACACAACATCATCTACAAATCAATATCTTAAAGAATATCTTGTAAAATTAATTCCTCCATCTCCAACAGGATTTAAAGAATTTACTCTTACCCCAACTACAGGGTCTAGCCAAAAGTTTTCATTAAGCTTAGAAGTAAATCAAGCAGCTTTTGGAGATGCTCAAACACAGTTTTCTGGAAGCATAACCTCAGTAGATATATATGGAAATAAATCTACTCCAGTTTCATTTACAAATACTACATATGTAAGTCCACTTTCAACTCCAACAATTACTGCTTTAGCAATTGCTAATGGATATACAGTATCTTATCCAATACAAACATCAAATGTTTTTAATTTAATATCTATTGAAGAAGTTGAGTCATCGGCAGGAACAGCCCCAGCTACTGGGTATTCAGTTGTAAAAACTGATAGATCTAATCCCTCAATTGTTTCAGCACCCAATAATAATAAAAGATGGGTAAGAGCAAGATTAAATGATAGAGCTAATGCTTTTACTGCATATTCTAATATAGTTGCAGTAACTCCAGTTAGTCCAGTTGTTGTAGATGTAGATGGTCCACCAAATGTAACTTCAGTATCAGCTACTGGCGGAATAGATTCAACTGGGTATTTAGGATTTAACGCTTACGCTGATATTTCATGGCCCGCAGTTACTACGGGCGGAATTCGTGGATATAGAATAAGATTTAGCAATGATGCAGGAACAACTTATTCCTATGTAGATTCCCCAGGTTCTGGAACAACTTATAGACTGGGAGGTCTAGCAGTAGGGGCAACATATAAAATTGCAGTTGCTACTTATGATGAATATAATAATACTTCAACATCATATGTCTCTCTTTCTCCAGATCTTAAGGTAGATGGGACTCCATCTGTAACCAGCTACATAACAGCTGGACCATTTCAATTTGGAGTAGGTGTAGGCGGAACGGCAACAAATAAAGGTTTATATTTTGACTCAAGTAATTACTGGTACATCAATGCAACAAATAGTGCACGGCTTAAAGTAGGCGGAAGTACATCTAACTATCTTTCATGGGATGGAAATGAGTTCTTAGTAGATGGAAATATTAGCGCAAGAGCTGGAACATTTAGAGGCAATGTGTCTATCATATCTGGAGGATCTTTATATTCAGGCACACTAACATCTGGTAATTTATCTGGAGCTGGCTACATATTAAATTCATCTGGACTAACTTTTAACTCATCATCCGTATCTGGCATTACAACAATTGATGCCTCTACTGGAAAACTTACAACAGCATCTGCATACATAGGACAATGGGATGTAAATTCCTCTACATTATTTAAAACAACTACAGCGGGAACACTTTCTTTAAATTCATCAGATGCAACTATAACTGCAAATAGTACAGGATACACATCTGGAGTTGGTGTCCCAGATTCAAATAATATTGTTATGTGGGCGGGTGCAGCTAAAGCAACAGCACCATTTAGAGTATATAAAGATGGATCGGTTTATGCATCATCATTAACTATTGATGGTTCTGTAGGTTTTGCAACAACAACTTCACTGTCAACTGGGCTTGGCACTAAAATTTCATCAGGTGGTGCCGCAAGTGATGTAAATGCAAACTCAACAAGCATATCAGGTAATAAAATAAGAACTGGAAATTTACAATCAAATAACTGGAGCGGAACAGTAACAGATGGATCAACCAACTCTACGGCAGGAACAAATATTAATTTAACCGATGGAACTATTACATCAAGAAAATTTAGAATTGATACAGATGGAAATGCTTTTTTTGCAGGATCAATTGATTCTTCTGCTACGGTATCAGGGGTAGTTTTATCGGGAGGTGAGGTTCGTGGCGGATCAATCAATATTGGCCCAACTGGAGGAACACCAGCTTATAAATTTTCAGTAGACTCATTAGGAAACTTGTATGCTGGCTCAGCTACAATTGCTGGAAATATTACTGCAAATGCTCTTACTATAAATGGATCTAACTATATTAATAGTAGTGGCGGATTTTCTTTAGGAAGTGGAATATTGACGTATTCTGGTTCAGATATTGTTGTAGGTGCAAACTTTAAATTTACCCCAGACACTAGAGTTGTTAATGATGATAATGATTATGGTAATTCAAGTTCTGTTTCAGTAAATACAAATGGAGAATTAACAAGAGGCAGAACATTTTATTATGGTGCTACAACAATTCCAGGTAGTGGTAATACATCTAGAGCGGTATATAACCGTGCAACAAACTCATATGAAACAGTTAGTTTTGTTGCGGGAGACATATGGATGACGGTAGACTAAATGGCTTGGTATATTTATAAAGGGTATCAATATATCCCAGGTGTTGGAACTGCAGCGCAATGGAAAAAAATTAAAAACATATATCGAAAAACTACACCAGCTAGTTACTCTGGAACATCTGCAACAAATTTTACAGACGTATCTAAAGAGTGGCGCAGATCTTCAGGTTTTTATAGAAAAACATCTACTGGATGGAGAAGGGTTTTTACAAAAACTTCTACAGGTGTTGTGTTTACAACAGGTCCAGCAATCCATTTATATGGTGGAGCGTCAAACCCATATGGACCAAATGATGGGATTTCAGTATCTTCTCCAAGGTATTTAAATGAAGTTCTATATGGTAAAGATGGAATTTGGACTCCTAGAAATGAAATTAGCATAACAAGAAGTTTTCAGGCCGCCTTAACTCCAGATGGTGGCAATAGATTTGTTATTGATAATAACGACGTATTTGATCTTGCAAATAATTCACAGTATTGGGATTCTGCTGACGAAACATATTTATATTATAGAATAAATGTTCAAAATTATGGAGATTTGGTAACTGCCGCTGCAGGACCAATCAAATTAATTAAGAGAGAATCTTCATTTAATAGTGAAAATTTAACAGGAACAACAACAGTTGAAAGTACATTAACTGGAACATATAGCTTAGAAAACCGTTGGTATAACAAGCCAGAACTATATAACTCTTATATAAGATGGTGGAGAAGTACTAGCAATGATCCTAGTGGAACTTTGGTTAGAGAAGAATATTTGGGAGACCATGTCAGCACAAATAATTCAACAAGCCTTCAAGGTTCTGATTCATATACAATTCAAGCTGCAGATGCAGGATACTACATAGTATTTCAAGTAGTTCCATATAATTCATATAATAGACATTATGGGTATCAGACATACATGTCCTATCCATCAAATATAATTAGTTCTCCAATTACAATATCAAATGTAAATTTTACAGATACAAATGGAAGATCTGGCAAAAATGCTAGAGGTAATTTAGTCACAAATACAACAACTTATTTAAATTGGACTGTTGGTGGAGTAACACCAAGTACAACATTTAGAGTTAGATATCGTGTATTAAATAATCAAAATGGATTATACTATAAACCAAATGACCCAAGCACATCTGTTTCTGCAGGAAACGCATGGATATCATATACAAAAAATTATAATGGTACTGGAGATATATCAAGCATATCTATTAATGGTTCAACTGCTACTCTATATGATGTGTTTAATATTGATTCAACTTTTAATGGGTCTACATACGGTGGGGGAATGTCAAGATGGTCATTTCAATATGAAATAAGTGTTGTTAATTCTTCTGGTACCAGATACTATTGGGTTTGGCCAAGCGGTGTGTCTACATCTCAATCTAATGATTATTGGGATATTGATCCTACAACTAACCCATCAATTGCCGCAAGTTCAACATCCATTGCTACTGGTGGATCTGTTACATTTACAGGTACATTTAATTCTTATCCCGCATCTCTAAGCTCATATCCTCATTCATATAGAATTAATTATGGTGACGGCACCGATTCTGGATGGATTTCTTTGAGTTCAGGCACAGCAAATCAATCATATAGTCAATCACACACCTATAGTTATGTTGGAACATACTATCCATATATAGAAACTACTCCATCGTATACAACTAATTCTACAACCGTAACAGTAGCTAATGCTATAACAACACCGACAGGTCTTTCTGGGTATGCAAATGGATCTACGGCCACTCAATCAATTACTTTAAATTGGAATGCAACATCGGATGCAAATACTTATGAATTATTTTTTAATGGAAATGCAACTCCTCCAACAGATTACGCAGCCTATGCAGACTATAAAGGAATAACCACAAATACATATACAACTCCTGTAATATTTTCAGCTTCAAGTACTTATTATTGGTATGTTAGAGGAAAAGGAAGCTCTGGAACATTTAGTACATGGAGCCCCGCATTTGCTGTTACAACAAATGCACAGGTTGTAAAACTTTCTACTCCGTCTGGAGTATCTGCTACCACAACAAGAACAGATGGAGTAAATATTACATGGAATGCTGTATCAGGAGCATCTTATTATGGAGTTTGGTACGGAAGTACCCCATCATATGATTCTACAGCAGACTTTGGGGGAAGTAGAAATACATCATTAATAACTGGCACATCATATTTAGATACAAGTATTGGTGCAGGTTCGTCTAGAAATTATTATGTGCAAGCCTATAAATCTGGAGACCCTTCAGGAACAAAATCTGATTGGAGTAGTGTTGCAACAGGAACTAGAGCAAACCCTGTTGTTAATCTTGATCCACCAACAATATACAATGTTATTAAATCTGGATCAAGCTATTTAGTATATTTTTATGGGGGTTCTGGCCCTTCTTATCAAGTTTGGTGGCAAGGTTCTGCGGGAACACCAACTACAACTAGTTATGATGCCAGCGGTAGCAGCTCTCCAATATCTGTAACTAATTTAACAGCATCAGCTGGGTCAACATATTATTTTTCAGCAAGATCTGTTTCTTCTGCTGGCAACACAGGATCTGGTCCGTCAGCTTCAATAAGCAATTGGTCTGGACAATATTCATATACAGAACCATCAGGATCAGTAATTACTTACGGTTCTTGTACTGAAGATTATAGAACAACAGACTATAACTATTGCAGCGGATATTCAAGAATTACTGGAGGAACAATTTATTATAAAAGACAAATTTTGGTAAATGGATCCTGGAACGGAACATACGACACTTCTGGTTGTAGCACATCAACTTGGTCTAATTATGACCCGTATGGATGCTACACTGCTCCTGCTACATGTACTTTATATACATGCCTTCAGTATGACGTATCTGATCCAGCAAGTCCTAATTACGTCGGGCACTGTTATACATTAGGTGCCTGCGACGCTCCATTAAATAACGATGGAATGGGAAGATCATGCTGCCAGTATTGACAGATTTTTATAAAAAAGGTATGATTGTATAATGCTTATATTTAATGATATTAATTGGTTGTACTCTGGAGTTAAATTAGACAGGGTAAATCGTGGAATGCTTGCCGCCAGCCTAGCTTTAGTCATTGATTCTGAAATAGTTAGAATAATTATTATAGACAAAGAGTATAAAGAATTATTTGTTAATGCTCAAAGATTTGAGGAGTCAGAGTTACCTATAAATAAAGATAGAAATTTATACCCAGTTAAAATTATTAAAGAGTCTGGACAAGAAGAATTATTAGTTTGTGACGAAATGTTATATGCAATTTTATTATCAGAGCCTAAAATTGTACATTTAACCAATAGGTTTAAATACTATGAAATTTTAACAGAGGGATGGTCTTATATAAATGATGAGTTTATTATTCCAGGGGTCAATGAATGAAATCTAAATGGGAAGAATATAAAGAAAAGTTGGGGGATACCCGTCCATGGGATATGATTGATCCTCGTGTTGAAAGAGCTACAGAAGAAATGCGTGATCGTAGATACTCCTTATGCCAAGAGTGTCCACAATTTATATCTCTTACTACACAGTGCAAAGAGTGTGGCTGTGTAATGTCAGCAAAAACAAAGCTTTTAAATGCTACCTGTCCAATAGGGAAATGGTAGTATTGACTAATACTAACAAAATGCTATAATATGAAAGGAGGCAAACAATGACAACTACTTTAACAAATGAAGAAAAAATTGGTATTATTGACCTGCACCTTAAGTCAATTGACTATGCTCTTTACGGGCTGGAACTTGATCTATCAGAAGCTAATGCAGTATCAAATCCAGACACAGATTTAATCTCTAGCATTACAACTAGAAAAACTGCAGCAACTGCAAAAAGAAATGTTCTAATTGCAGAAAAAGAAACATTATCGGTAGGAGAATAAATTGGCAGATAAAGCTGAATTAGTTATAACTGCATTACAGCAACGTATTGGTGAGATTGTTTCAAACTATGAGACACAAATTGCCATTTTACGTGCAGAGTTAACACAAAACATGATTGAAAAAGAAGACAAGCTTAATGCTGTAAAAGAATACGCAGAACAAATGGAAACATTTGCAGAAGTTTCTGAGATTTAATTAGGAGAATAAATGGCATTTAATTTAACATTTGATGACAATGCACCAATTGATGCAAATCAATTAAGAGGCCTTGTATCATATTTAAATGAAGTTAATACTAAGGCTTTGCAAATACCAGATACTCAGGGTTTAATTAACTCTACTATATCTGCCAAAATGACTGCAGGTAAACAAGTATGTAATGTTGGAACATTAACATTAAAACAAACAAAACAGGTTGGAATTGTTTTTAGCCCACCATTAACAAGTGATCCATCTACTGTTCAAATAACAATTGAATCGGCAGGCAAAGATGGCGACTTTACATATTATATACAAAGCCCAAATAAAAATGGCTGTCAGGTTATATTTAATCCAGTACAAAGCCAAAGTAGCACAGCGGCTTCAGTTGTTGGAACCGTAACAGTACATTATTTTGCTATGGCTGGTTAACACTAGCCTATTGACAAGACTAACCAATATGTTACAATTACTGTAACATCAAAGTCACGTACCCGTGACTTTTTTACATATTAAGGTAAAAAATGAGCAACGATTTAAAATGGATGCTATCATCCGATCAGCAGTTTCCTTATCAAGATGATAAGATGATTGCCCTATGGTTTAAGGTAATGAAATGGTTTAAGCCTGACGTTGTTGACTACCTAGGCGATACAGACGATCAGGCTTGCTATAGCAAGTATACAGAAGGTCGATCAGCAGAGTTTTTAAACTATCATAAGAATGATAGCAAAGATCTTATTGTTCCAATGATGCGTCACGAAGCAAAAGAAGCAAGAGATTTCTATGCTAAGACTAGAGAGATGCTTCCAGATGCTCAACTATTTTCAGCGCTAGGAAACCATGATATACGAGTATTTAATTACGTAGACGCAAAGCTTCCTGACTATATTACCGAAGTTACACCAGAGTCACTTTGGAGTCTAGACTCATTGGGATACGAGTATATTTATTATAATGAATTACCAAAGCGTCGCTTTGGAGATATTCACGTACACCACGGACTTTCTATTTCTGCTACAGGCGCAGTAAGAAAAGATATGGAAGACCTACAGGTTTCCCTTATTCGTGGACACTCACACAGAATTGCTTCACATATGGTAACATATGAACTTAGAAACGGCGGAGAAGGAGAAACCCTTCGCGGCTATGAAATTGGACATATGTGTGATGAGAAGAGTGATGGAATGAAGTATAGCCAGCACCATGATTGGCAAAAGGGATTTGCCGTTGCCCATATTGTAAATGATTATCCACATATTCAGATGATTCATATTGCACCAGATTACTCTTGTGTAGTTGATGGAAAGGTATTTACCTTATAATGTGGTGTGGAAAATGTGGTGGTAGAGTTTTTGTAGATAGAGTATTTTCTCAAAAACTACATATGGAATTATTTTGTATCATGTGCGGCAAACGCTGGATGTGCAATAAGGAGACGAGTGCTTTCGGAAGATGGCTAGACAAAAAAGAAACAGCAAACTTAAAAAACTACGGTATTTCTTCTTAAACGATAAGATACACAAAGTTCTTAAGGCGTCCAGATCAAAGGATGAGCTTGTAGCTTGGTGCTACCCAGATAAAAAAAGAGTTTTATATTCATATTCTCAAGTTGAAAAGTATATGGGTAAAGCATACGCAATGAGAGATGTGTCTGCTTTGCTCAATAAACATACAGTTACATTGCATGATTATATTTTAGAGGGAAAAATTAAAGCTCCTCAAAAGATATATCCGATAGGTGATCCAGAAAACAAGAACTGGTCTAAGTATATGTTTTGTGAAAAAGATATATTAGAGTTGCATGAGTTTATATTAGATTCAGGACACTCTGGAAATATTCCTTCAAGAACAGAGCTTTTGGGTCTTCTCAAACACAACATTATATTGTATACTAAGACAGATAGCGGATTCATTCCAGTATGGAAGGCGGAGTAATGGCAAGTAGTAGAATTGTAATTTGCCCAATTTGTAATAAAGAACTAGAAGTTAGATCAGATTTTGCCCATATGACATTATCTAACCATACCAACAAGGAGCATAAGTGACAACGAGAGTTAAGGTGGACCTATCGTTCACACGAAATCTAGGTAATTATGAAAGCATTAAGATTGGCGTAGGCGTTGAAGATGATCTTCGAGATGGAGAGAATGTAGATACTGCTACAGAAAGAGTATATAAGTTTGTTGAAGATAAGCTTATTGAAAAAACTCGTGAGGTGGAAGAAGAATTAAAACGTGGCAAATGAAAAAGAGCCATACGTTTTAATTGGACTATACCTATCCCTTTACAAAGAGAAATATAATAAATCACTTACTGTAAACAAATTTAGAGAGAAGTGGGCTATGAATGATGTCATAGAGAGTGTTGGATTCCAACGTGCTCAGGAGCTTTTGATATACTATTTTTCTACCAACAAGCAGGGTCACCCATTAAATTTCTTTTATAATAACTTTGATAGAATTGATGCCTTAAATAAAGAAATTAAGAAAGACAAGTTTAACCGTAGCATTCTATTGAATGAGACTAAGAAGATGGTGGAGGGCGAAGAGTGAATACAGAAGCAACACTAATCTCTGCTGTGTGCAAGAACAAAGATATTAGCACACTGCTGGCAGACAACGTAGATGAGCTTTTTACATCACATAGAGATATTTGGGAAAGCCTAAAGTCATACTACTATAAGTTTAAAGCAGTTCCTGAAGCAGGAGTTCTTATGGAACGCCACAAAGACTTTGAGCCAGTAGAGGCCAAGGCAGAAACTGGGTACTACTTAGACATTTTGAAGAATGAGTTTATCTCAAATAAACTTAAGACAATTATTATGCGTGGAGGATCTGCTCTTAAAGAAGATGCAGCATCTAGAGTTCTTGCACAAATGCAAAGTGATCTTGCTGGATTAAGCCGATACACAAACAACGTAAGAGACTTAGATATTATTGATGTTGAAAATGCTGCACGACATTATCAAGCAGTCAAAGAGCGTTCATCTGTAATGGGCGGTGCTCCAGGAATTCTAACTGGTTTTGAAGCAATTGATAAAGCCTACCCAACTGGTATGGCACCAGGACATTTAATTGTTGCAATTGGTTGGCCAGGTAAAGGTAAGACTTGGTTTACTGCTTACCTTGCATGCAAAGCGTGGGAGCAAGGATTTAAGCCAATGATTGTATCCCTTGAAATGTCTCCTGAGAATATGCGTGATCGTATCTTTACAATGCTTGGCTCAGGTATTTTCCGTGCAAGTGATTTGTCAAAGGGTGATATTAACATTGATGATTTCCGTAATTGGGGAAACAAAAAGTTTGAGGGAAAGAATAGTTTTGTTCTCATCTCAAATGAAGGCGCATCAGAAGTTACTCCTGCAACTATTCAGGGCAAGATAGATCAACATAAGCCAGATTTAGTTATCTTAGATTATCATCAGCTATTCAATGATAACAAGCGCTCTAACTCTGAAGTAGAAAGAAATAGAAATGTTTCTCGTGAGTTTAAAATGCTTGCAGTATCAAACAATATTCCTATTATTGATATTACCGCTGCAACAGCAGATGATATCTCTGATCAGGATAATCCACCAATGATGAGCCAAGTTGCCTGGTCTAAGGCAATTGAGTATGATGCTGACATGGCTTTAGCAGTTCACAGATACCCACAAACTAATATGATTGAGATTGTCTCTCGTAAGAATAGACACGGTCATGATTTTAATTTCTACCTAGACTGGGATATCAACCGTGGTATCGTCAAAGAAATTTATGAGAATCCATTTCAAAAAGATGAACCACAAACAGATAAAAAGATTTCAAGTAAGGGTTGAGTTTGCTGACGACTCTGGTATACCTAGATTAAAATACCAGTACGAAAGCATGCTTACTCACGACATGAGAAGCAAGGGCTATGCAAGAGTGCTTGACATAGATACTAACTTTTCGATACAATTTGACGGACAAACGTGGGTGTTCTTAATGACACTCTACGGAGTATACGTAGGAAAGAAGAAGGCATGGCTATCAGAGGGTATAACGCAAGGAAAATTGATTCCACGCAATATGCGCCCAACCATATCAAGTCAGTAGTAAAAGCTTTAGGCTTAGATATAGTTGCGGAACCAGGCAATGAGGTTATGTTTTACTGCCCGTTTCATTCTAATAGACATACTGCAAGTTGCTGCATAAACAAATCTTCAGGAGCATGGCTATGTTTTAATCCATCATGCGGAGAGTCTGGAACATTAACTGAGTTAGTTAGACGTGTACTACATAAGAATGACTTTGAAGCAATTAGATTTATTGCAACACAAGAGCAAGCCGCTCTTAATAATTTTGATGAGATTATGGCAAATATGTTTGAAGAGAAGCCAGACTTCGAAGAGTTTTCCCAAGAGACTTTAGATAGACTCCATGCGGATCTTTTAGCAAATCAAAGCGCAAAAGACTATCTTCAATCAAGAAGTATTAATGAAGAGTCTATGAACTATTTTGGATTAGGATATTCTACTTCAATGAATATGGTTATCACGCCAGTGCATAGCCCAGACGGAAGGCCTATCGGACTAGTTGGAAGATCAATTGAGGGCAAGTCATTTAAGAATAGCACCAACCTGCCTAAGAGCAAAACTTTATTTAATATACACCGTGCTAAGAAGATTGGTGAGAATGTTATTGTGGTCGAGTCTAACTTTGATGCAATTAGAATACATCAGGCGGGATTCCCAAATGTGGTAGCAGTGCTTGGTGGAGTATTATCTACAGAGCAGCACAAACTTTTAAATAGATATTTTAATAAGATAACTGTAATGACAGACGCAGATTTGGCTGGCAGAGAGCTAGGCTTGAGCATAGCCAATAGATTAAAAAATAAAGACCTCTTGTGGGCTTCGTACGAATATGGTAAGATATACCCACATGATGCAAAAGATGCTGGTGATATGACTGATGAAGAAATTAAAATATGTATTAAAAATGCAGTATCAGACATAGAATACAGATCTTGGAACCCATAATAAAAACAAACTAAAGATGGATATACACCATCAACTATATGAAATGAGGAAGCATGGGAATAGTAAAAGGGTTAAAAGACCTTAATAAGGTAATGGACAAGCCACAGTCTTCAGGTGGAGACGGTACAAAGGCTCGTTGGGTTAAGTTAGAGGATGCAGAAAGTGTTAAAGTTCGCTTTCTTCAAGAACTTGATCCAGACTCACCTACTTATAATGAAAAGCTAGGTCTAGGATTTATTGCAGTAGAACACACAAATCCAAAAGACTATCGTCGTAAGGCTCTATGCACAATGGACGATCAGGGCAAGTGTTATGGTTGTGAACAACACCGCAAGGACTATAAGGCAGGATGGAAGGGTCGTTCACGACTTTACATTAATGTTCTTATTGACGATGGCAAGGAAGATCCTTATGTAGGAATTTTGTCTCAAGGTTCAAGCGGAAAGACAATCACACCAACACTCATTGAGTATGCTGGAGAGATGGGAAGCATTACTAACCTAATGTGGCGCATCAAGCGTACTGGCACAAAAACAGATACAAGTTACACAATTATCCCACTTGCAAAAGATGAAACACCATTTGATGGTTCATCACTTGAGCTTTACCAGCTTGAGGATACAGCAGTGCGTGACATGCCATACACCGAGCAAGAAGCATTTTTTGCTGGTGAAGCAAATGGCGAAGAGTCTACTTCTTCAAGTAGCGTAGACTGGTAATAGGTTAAGAGGCGGAGAGTTAAATGAAATTTACACATCTACATGTGCACTCATACTATTCTTTAATGGATGGGCTTAACTCTCCCCTCGAACTTGTTCAAGCAGCAAAGGCGGCGGGTCAAACAGCAATAGCAATAACAGATCATGGAACATTATCATCACACCGTGAAATGCAGATTGCGTGTAAAGAAGAAGGCATCAAGCCAATCCTTGGAGTAGAAGCATACATATCTCCAACAGATAGATTTGATAAGTCTTCAAAGACAGATAAATCTATTCAAGCATATAACCACATCATCCTATTGGCAAAAAATAAAAAAGGATTAGAAAACATAAATGCTCTTCAAGAGCTTGCTTGGAACGAAGGCTTTTATCATAAGCCAAGAATTGATAGAGAAGTATTAGATCAGTATAGCGAAGGCATCATTGTTTTGAGCGGATGTCTTAATGGATTAATTAGTAAGGCTATCGATAGAGGTAGTCTCGATGAGGCTAGAACTCTACTTGAAGGATTTAAGAAGACATTTGGCCCAGACTTTTATGTTGAGGTTCAATCACATAATCCTGAACCAATTAACTCTGCTTTATTAAAGTTGGCGGATGAACTTAAAATTAAGGCGGTAGCAACAGGAGATGCTCACTTTGCTAAAGAAGAAGATAGAGTCCTAGAAGAAGCAATGCTTATATTATCAACATCCCCCAAAATGGATAAAGATGCTGACTTTGAAATGTCTAGACAGATTAAAGATATTAATGAAAGACTAAATTACCTATATCCAGACCGTAGAATATCTTTTCAGGACTACAATTTATTTATTCAATCAAGGTCTGAAATTGAAGCTGACTTTAATAAAGCTGGAATTACTCGTACAGATATATATGATAATACTATGGAGATTGCTGAGAAAATTGGAGAATACGATTTTAACAGTGGTTTAGACCTTCTACCCGTACCCAAGACGGATGCCGACCAGAAACTGGCTCAGATGGCCTCTGAAGGCCTTAAAAGGCTAGGTCTGGCAGAGTCTCAAGTCTACATTGATAGGCTTAATGAGGAGTTATCTGTAATTAAAGATAAGTCTTTTGCTTCTTATTTCTTGGTTGTTGCAGACATGATTAACTGGGCAAAGGAAAATAATATTAGGGTAGGTCCAGGTCGTGGATCTGCCGCTGGCTCGCTGGTATGTTATTCGCTAGGAATTACAGATGTAGACCCAATTAAATATGATTTATTGTTCTTCCGTTTTATTAACCCAGAGCGTAATGATTTTCCAGATATTGATACAGACTTTGAAGACCGCCGTCGTAAAGAGGTTAAAGATTATTTAAAGAAGAAGTTTAAGCACGTTGCATCTATTTCTACATACACTTACTTTAAAGATAAGGGTGTAATTAGAGATGCTGCTCGTGTATTTATGGTTCCACTTTCAGATGTTAACCGTGCAATGAAGTCTATTGATACCTTTGAAGATTTTGTTGAGTCACCAAACACTAAAGAGTTTAGAGCTAAATATCCTGAAGTTCTATGGCTTGCAGACAGACTCCGTGGAAGAATTAGATCTGTTGGGGTACACGCTGCAGGTGTTGTAGTTGCAAAAGATGATTTGAGAAAGTATGCTCCTGTTGAATCAAGAGCTGATGCAAGTGATTTAGTGTCAGGTAGAATTCCTGTTGTCGCATACGACATGGATACGGTTGCGGATATAGGTCTTATTAAACTAGATGCACTAGGACTAAAGACCTTATCTGTAATTTCAGATACCCTTGCTTCAATTAAAAAACGTTCAGGCAAAGACATTAATCTTTCTGAGTTAAGGCTTGATGATCCAGATGTCTATAAGGTTCTAAGCGAAGGCTATACAAAGGGAGTGTTTCAAGCAGAAGCAACCCCATATACTAATTTGCTAATCAAGATGGGTGTAGATAAATTTGAAGATCTTGCTGCATCAAACGCATTAGTTCGTCCAGGAGCTATGAATACAGTAGGCGCTTCTTACATTAAGCGTAAACACGGTAACGAAGCAGTCCAGTTTATTCACCCAATTATGAAGCCCTTTACCGAGAATACGTATGGTGTTATTATATATCAAGAGCAGGTTATGCAGGCATGCGTACACCTTGGGGGTATGACTTGGTCAGAGGCTGATAAGGTCCGCAAGATTATTGGAAAGAAAAAAGATGCAAAAGAGTTCGACCAGTTCAAGGATCGCTTTATTGATGGGGCTTCAAAACACATTTCTAAGAAACAAGCCGAAACGCTCTGGCATACTTTTGAAGCGCATGCTGGTTATTCTTTTAACCGCTCCCATGCTGTTGCTTACTCTATGCTTAGTTATTATACTGCTTGGCTTAAGTTTTATTATCCACTTGAGTTCATGTTTTCGATTCTTAAAAATGAAAATGACAAGGACAAAAGAACAGAGTACCTGATTGAAGCAAAAAGATTAAAGTTAAGTATTAAGCTTCCACACATTAATGAATCAGATGTATTCTTTTCTTTAAAGGAAGACTCAATTAGATTTGGTCTTGGAGAAGTAAAGTTTATTTCAGATAGCATTGCAAACAAAATTATTGATCAGAGACCCTTTACTTCTTATTCGGAGTTCATTGATAAGGCTTCTAAAAAAGGAAGCGGAATCAATAGTCGTGCTATATCTGCCTTAAATGCAATTGGCGGAGCAGCATTCCCAGACAACCCTAGAAACGGAAATGAAAAAGATAGTTACTATGAATATCTAGGCATACCTACATTTAATCTAGAAGGAATTCCACCACGTATTAAATCACAAGCAAGACCGATTGAAGAGTTTGAAGACTTAGGTTCATTCGTTATGTTTGGTATGGTTAAATCAATTAAGCGTGGTAATGGATGGGCCCGTATTGAGTTAGTAGATGAAACTGGATCCATTGGTCTATTCCATACAGAGCAAACTCAGATAGAGACTGGACAGATGTATTTCATTCTTGTTGGAGATAATAGAATTGCTCGTTATGTAAAGGTTAGTGAGATTGATCCAACAGGATCTAATTCATTTGTAGACTATTTATACAAAAAGGAATATGACCTTGACGAAGACGAGTATATTGTAGTAGACTTTACTCCGTACGTAACAAAAGCTGGCAAGACAATGAGCCACATAGTTCTTTCAAATGCACAAAAAGAATTAACTAGAGTAATTGTTTTTCCCACAATGTATAAAATGTCTTTAGCCAAGATGCGAGAAGGCATGAAATGTAATGTTGTTCTGTCTACTTTAGACGATGGAACTTTAATGGTAAAGGAAATAAAATGACAGATGATATAGAGGGCCTAGTAACTTCAATTAGCATGAATCAAGTACTGGTTGCTATCCTTGAAGAGCATGGCAAAATAGTTGTACCAACGTTAAGGTTTTTAGACGCCAATGTTAATAATAAAGAATTAGTAATAGATTATGATGAGGAAGGCCCATCATTTACTTTTAGCTTAAGGGATATAGATGCAATCGGATCAGATTCTGACTGAGTATGGTTTAGACGCTTTGTCTGCCATTCTTCATGAAACTGCAATAGAAAAAGGATTTTGGGATGGAGAATACAACCACGACAAGATTGGAAATAAATTAGCTTTAGTTCATTCAGAAGTAACTGAAGTACTAGAGGCTATTAGAAAATCAAAGGGAAGCGAAAGTATTGTAGAAGAAATGGTTGATGTAATAATTAGATTGCTTGATGTTTATGCTGCAATGAGAAATAAAGAACAGGTATTACATAGCCTAGATGAAATTCTAGAAAAGAAAATGAACATAAATAAAGAACGCCAAAGGCTTCACGGAAATTTATTTTAATGCTATACTATAGAAAAGAAAGAGTTTAAATGACAATAGAAATAGATAGCATATTAGCTAAGCTAGATCCAAAAACAAGAGCAAGAGTTCAGTCTGCACAGGATGTACAAGTTGAAAAACAACTTACTCCTAGTATTGGATTAAATTTTGCTTTGCGTGGAGGCTTAGGTTACGGAAGACAAGTTTTAGTATGGGGAAATAAATCTGCTGGTAAATCTTCTTTTTGCCTACAAATGATTGCTCTTGCACAAAAAGAAGGTAAAACTTGTGCTTGGATAGATGCAGAAGCTTCCTATGATCAATCTTGGGCAGAACAACTTGGAGTAAATTCTTCTTCTCTTATTTACTCATCAGCAAAAACTGTTAATGATATGGTCGATGTTGCTACCAAGTTAATGGATGCAGGTGTTGATATGATTGTGGTAGACTCAATCTCAGCATTACTTCCTGCAATATATTTTGAAAAAGACGGAAATGAAATGAAAGATTTGCAAGACACTAAGCAAATCGGCGCTGAAGCAAAGGATATGACCCACGCAGTCAAAATGTTAAACTATGCAAACAAAAACACATTACTTATTCTCATCTCACAACAACGAAATCAGTTTGGATCTATGCATGCTAGTCACATCCCCACGGGTGGCATGGCAGTTAAGTTCTTCTCTTCCACGGTCATTAAACTCTGGTCGTCTGAAGCTGAGGCTAACGCTATCAAGGCTGGCATTAAAGTTGGCGACAAGATTATTGAACAAAGAGTTGGCAGGCCAGTTAACTGGATTATTGATTACAACAAACTCGGCCCCCCAAATCTATCGGGACAATATGACTTTTATTACCAAGGGGACTCTCTTGGTGTAGATCGTGTAGGAGAAACTCTTGACGTTGCAGAAATGTGCGGAATAGTAGAAAAAGGTGGAGCATGGTATACGGTAAATGGAGAACGTTTTCAAGGACGTGCAAAGGCTGTAGCATACTTAAAGGAAAATCCAGATGTTGTAGACAGCTTAGAAGAAGAGATAAATGCCAAACATTAATGAGTTTCTTAATAAGCCAGAAAAAATCTTTCCTTCAGAACTTGAAAGGATAGGCGGAGCAAAACCTTGCGGAAAATGCGAGAAGGATGCATCAGAATATTTTTGGGATGCTGTTTCAATGACAATATCTTGGGAGTGTCCAGACGGACATAAGAATTCTTATGTGGTCGGATAATGTCAGAAAGATCAGAAGTAAAACGTGATGGTGCTAAGGCTCAAAAAAATAGTGGCCGTGGTGACTATCAAAAAGGTGATGCTAAGTGGAATCAGTTCCTTGTGGACTACAAAGAAGCAAAGGCATCATTCAATCTAAATAAAGATGTATGGGCTAAAATCTGTACAGATACTTTTAAGGTAAGCAGAGATATGCATCCTGCCCTTAAAATTATTATCGGTGAGGATTCCAAGGTTCGTCTTGGAATCATTGAGTGGTCAGTCTTAGAAGACTTGATCGCATTCTGGGAGGAAAATAATAATGGCTAATCCAACAATTACAATCGTTGGTCGTGTAGGGCAAGATCCAGTTAAGCTTAATGGAGGCGGAGTTAGACTACGTATTGTATCTAATGACCGTGTAAAGAATGATTCAACAGGTAGCTGGGATGATAAAGACACATCTTGGTGGACTGTTAAGGCGTGGAAAAGTTTGGCGGAACAAAGTATTGCTACTCTAAAGAAAGGCCAAGAAGTTGTTATCGTAGGTAAGATTTATGAAGAGACATGGAAAGATAAAGAAGGTAATAGCCGTACATCTTATGATGTAAATGCAGACACAATTGCAGTAACAACATGGTCTTTATCAAAGAAAGAGTCTACTCCAGCATTTGATAACTCATGGTCAGCACCAAGTACCTGGGATATTGAATCAGTAAAGGCGCCATTCTAATGAAAGAATTATTTTATACAACCATTACTGGAATTGCAGTAGGTGGAGTTTTTAGTATATTTAAATTGCCAATTCCTGCCCCTCCAGTATTTGCTGGATTAATGGGAATTGTAGGTTTATGGATTGGATATGCTTTAGTTCAAAAGGCATTTGCATGACTGCATTTCTTATTGGATTAATGGTTGGCTTTGTAATTGGATACCCTATGGGGCTATTCCTAGACAAGTGGGATAAGAGGATAAAGAATGGCTGAAGATAAAAATACTCTTGAGTTAATTAGTGATATTACAGAGTTTAATGATCTGCATGAGTTCATGAAAGATGAACACTTAGACAGAGCCCTTGCAATTGTGGTAAAATTATTAATGAATCCTGATGTTCCATCAGCAAAAGCGCCACATTTAATTATGGAGCTTCAAGCAATGTCAACAAAGTTTGCAGTTCTTGCATCTGTATATTCTACAATTGCTAAGGACAAAGCTGGAACGGCTAATAATAATAAAAAGAATATATATTATTCTGTAAAAGAGTCCATAGACAAATTGGTTGATGCGCTTAAATATGTTGTGAGGTATAACTCTTAAATGGGTAGAGATATAGTAAAGAATCTAAAGTTTAAAAAGCATACGGGCAAATTCTTTGATCCAGAATTATTTGCTCAACTGCTTGATGAGTCATATAGAAATACCAAACGTGCAGATGGCGAAATGACAAAAAAATCATTTAGCCCAAGTTCTCTTGGCTACGGCCATGGGACTTGCCCTAGGTATTGGTATATGGCCTTCTCTGGTGCAATGTTTATTGATGATAATGATGCAGTTGCGGTTGCCAATATGGCACAAGGTACACAAGCACATGAAAGACTTCAAAAGCTTATTGCATCTATGCCACAGTTTAAAGCAGAAGAAGAAGAAATTATTAACGAGTATCCACCTATTAGAGGATTCATAGACCTTATTATGGAATACGATGGTGAAACTGTAATTGGTGAAATCAAGACGGCTAAGCAAGAAGTATGGGATACAAGACAGTCTGAAATGAAACCTACTGCTAACCATATGCTTCAACTGCTAACATACATGAAGCTAAAGAATGCCAAAGAGGGATTCTTCTTGTATGAGAATAAAAATACTCAAGAAATATTAGTTATTCCAATTTCAATGAATGAAAGAAATACAAAGATTATTGAAGACACATTTCTTTGGATGTGTGAAGTTTGGGATAACTTTAAAGATGGCGACCTACCAATGAGACCTGCTGGGGCTACAAAGTCAAAAATGCCTTGTACATATTGCCCAGTTAAAAAAGAATGCTACTCTAAAGAGACACCAGTGGGTACAGTTCAAATTGAAAAGTTTGAGGTTCCTTCTGTATGATTTGCGCTAACTCAGAATGCAAAAAAGACTTTACTCCAAAGACACATAATCAAAAGTATTGCACTGATGAATGTTGTCGAGTTGCTACTAATCGTAGGATCATGGAAAAGTATTATGAACGCAAAGCTATTCGAAATGGCGCACTTAGGCCATGTAGTAGATGCGGACATCAATTAAGTAGATATAATAAAGGTGAGTTTTGTGCAACATGCGAGAAAAATATAAATCTTGAAAACAAAAGTAAGTTGTTTAGGATGTTAGATGACATTAGCTAGCCTAAAAAAGACTCAAGCAAATAGAGTATTAGGCATAGATGCCTCCACTAACTCTATTGCTTTTTGTTTAATGGAAAACGATGTCCCTTTAAAATGGGGTAAAGTTAACCTAGTGGGCGAAGATATATATGAAAAAATACATGATGCAAAAAATAAAATGCATTCAATGCTTGAAGAATTAAAATCAGATTACATTGTTGTTGAAGGTGCAGTATTTGTTAAATCAGCAGATGCTGTAATTAAACTGTCATATGTTTATGGAGTTGTTATAGCAGAGCTAATGTCCACTGGAGCAAAGGTTATTACAATAGCCCCTTCTTCTTGGCAGTCATATATAGGCAATAAGAACCCAACTAAAGAAGAAAAGCAGGCAGTCAGAGCATTAAACCCAGGATACGCAGACTCCTGGTATCAAAACAAATTAAGAAATATGAGAAAGCAGAGAACTGCTGATTACTTTAATAGAAAGTATAATTTAAATGTGGTGGATTTTGACGTTGCAGATAGTTTTGGTATTGCACATTATGCTAACAAAGTATTGACAGAGCGATGAAGTTATATCAAAGTAAAGATTGGCTGCATAGAAGATATGTAGTTCAAAAGAAAACAATAACAGAAATTGCTGAAGAGTGTAAAGTCTCTGCTATGACTATTCAGAGATACCTAGACCAGTTTGGATTAATTAAAAAACGATGAGCAAAGACATATGGCTAGGAGCCAATAAAGAAACAGCAGGAGATTTAATTCTAACGGGTTATAATGGCCCATTAAAAGATATGCCAGTTTATGATGAAGTTAAATCGTTATTTGGAAGCGGATCTACAGCGTTAGATTTTGGTTGTGGGGTGGGCAGAAACTCCGTAGCACTTGCAAAAACGTATGATAAGGTAATCTCTTTTGATCTTCCTAACATGATTGATTTGGTGCCAGAAGAAAATAAGCTTAGCAATATAGCATACACGTCTGACTGGGAACTTGTAAAAACATTTAAGTTTGATACAGTATTGGCAAGCCTTGTATTCCAGCATATTGAGGACTCTGAGCTAAATTCCTATTTAAATGATTTGTCTCAAATAGCGGACAGATTAGTTTTACATAGCCGAACATGGATTGATCATTCTGCGTCTCAGGTATTGCCAATTGTGGAAAAATATTTTATAATTGATACAATAGAGTATTCAAGAGATCCCAATAATCCTATTGATGATCATTTTATTGCAACTTTAAATAAAAAGGTGGAATGATGTTAAAGCCAGTATATGAAGATGTTACTCAGTTTAATTGCAATGATTTATATTTAAGATCAGTAGGCGCACCAGCTGGCAATAAGATCTGGTCTGCATGCCATGAAATTGCACATATGTTAATTGAAAAAAATATTTCTTACGGAAACTCAGCTCTTGAACCAGCCAGAATATTTTCAACGGCGGACCCAACAGAACAATTAAAAGTTCGTATTGATGATAAATTAAACAGAGTAAAGAATAACCAAGGATACGCTGGAGACAATGATATTGATGATCTGATTGGTTATTTAGTATTATATAAGATTGCAAAGGCTAAATCTAATTGACATTTTAGTCGACTGAAAGTATAATATAGTAATGAGCGAAATAGAATTATCACAGCATTTTGATAGAATGAACAGGGTTGTTGAAGAACTTCTCAAGGGAAGTACCGCTACTCAAATCGCCACAATTACAGGTATCCAGCGTAAGGAAGTCTTAGAGCTAATTGACGACTGGAAAGACGTAGTACACAATGATAGCAACATCAGAGATCGTGCCCGAGAGGCCATCTCAGGGGCGGATCAACACTACGCTATGCTTATCAAAGAAGCCTGGAAGACAGTAGAAGATGCAGATACATCTGGACAATTAGGCATTAAGTCTGGAGCATTAAAGATTATTGCAGATATTGAGACTAAAAGAATTGCAATGCTACAGTCTATTGGCGTATTAGAAAATAATGAAATTGCTGCACAAATTGCAGAGACAGAACGTAAGCAAGATATTCTTGTTAAAATTTTAAAAGAAACCACATCAACGTGCCCTAAATGTAAGATGGAAGTTGCAAAAAGATTATCTCAGATCACGGGAGTAGTCGAGTCAGTTCCAGTAGAGGAAGCCGATGTCGTTTGATTTCAATGACCTTATCGACATGCTCGATGGAGAGGAGTTCGATGAGAAACCAGTCGATCTTAAAACGTTTGTTAGAAGTCCAGAATACCTTGGGCTTCCAGAACTTTCCGACTATCAGTACACGCTTATCGAAAAAAGTTCCCAGATTTATAAAGAGTCAACGCTTATCAAATTATTTGGAGAAGAAGAAGGAAGAATAAGGTTTAAGCAAACTGCTAACGAGGTAGTTGCTCAATTAGGAAAAGGGTCGGGAAAAGATTACTGCTCAACTATTGCAGTATCATATATAGTATATTTACTATTATGCCTTAAGGATCCAGCCACATATTACGGAAAGCCTCCAGGAGATAGCATTGACATTATTAACATTGCTATTAACTCTCAACAGGCAAGCAACGTATTCTTTAAAGGGTTTAAAACAAGAATTGAAAAGTCACCGTGGTTTGCTGGAAAGTATACAGATAAAGCTTCTGAAGTTAAATTTGATAAGGCTATTACAGTACACTCAGGACACTCAGAGCGTGAGGCTTGGGAAGGTTATAACGTAATTGTAGTTATCCTTGATGAAATCTCAGGCTTTGCAATTGAAAATACAACAGGGCACGAGCAGGCAAAAACAGGCGCAGCCATATATGATATGTACCGTGCATCTGTGGATTCTCGTTTCCCAGACTTTGGAAAAGTAATTCTATTGTCATTTCCTAGATACAAGAATGATTATATTCAGCAAAGATATGATGCCGTAGTGGCTCAAAAAGAAACTATTGTTCGTGATCATAAGTTTAAAATGGATGAAGACTTGCCAGATGATACACAAGGCAACGAATTTAGTGTGGAATGGGAAGAAGATCATATTCTTTCATACAAAATTCCTAGAGTTTATGCTCTCAAAAGACCCACCTGGGAAGTTAATCCAGTAAGAAGTATTGATGATTTTAAAGTAGCATTTTTTACTAACCCACTGGATGCTTTATCTAGATTTGCATGTATGCCACCTGATGCTGTTGATGCATTTTTTAAATCAAGAGAAAAGGTTGAGAAAGCTTTTAATAAAGGCCATCTTGCAGTAGATAATTTTGGCAGACTTGAAGACTGGTTTATTCCAGATCCAGACAAAGAATATTTTATTCACGTAGACTTAGCTCAGAAACATGACCATTGTGCAGTTGCCATGGGCCATGTAAACAAATGGGTTAACATTAAAGTTACTGATACATATTCTCAACCCGCACCAATTGTTGAGATAGACGCAGTAAGATTTTGGACGCCAACAAAAGATAAGTCCGTAGACTTTACGGAAGTAAAGGACTATATTCTTTCATTAAAAACACGAGGATTTAAAATTCGTGTATGCACCTTTGACAGATGGAACTCTCACGATATGATGCAACAACTAAAACAATACGGCATCAATACAGAGATTCTATCTGTCGCTAAAAAGCATTATGATGATATGGCAATGATCGTGGCGGAAGAAAGATTGTCTGGGCCACATATACAATTGCTTATAGATGAATTGCTTCAGCTTAAGATAATGAGAGACAGGGTTGACCACCCAAGAAAGGGTTCAAAAGACTTGGCGGACGCAGTTTGTGGAGCTATTTATAATGCTATAAGCAGAAGTAAGTTTGATACAAACGAAGAAATAAATATACATACATATGAGTCTATGAGTTACGATAATGACTTTGGAACAAAAAATGACGGAGAGACTGAATCATATAATATGATAAGGGCACCAAGAATGCCAGAAAACTTAAGAGATGCAATGGACAGGATGACAATAATATGAGCACTTATCAAGAAAAAGCCAAGGAATGTAAATGCTGTGGTAAACATGTTCCACTGCCAACAGTATTAAAAGAGTATAATGGAATAGTATTATGTCCAACTACATTTACTAATGTAATTGAATATAAAAGAATTTGGAAATCTGCTGGATACAGGCCTATGGGAAATGTTAGAAAGCATTTTTCTGAATATGTGCAGCAAATTGTAGAAGAAACTATTGACAAGAATGAAGATGGCACGATACAATAGATTACTAAGCAACAATAGCTTAGTTGGTTAAAGCCCCGAACTCATAATTCGGTAATCGTAGGTTCAAGTCCTACTTGTTGCACAAGGAGATCGCATGGATGATGACGAGAAACTATCAAGGTACCTAGAGATGGGTGCAGTTGAGTTGGCAGGTATGGATGAGCATGGAGAATTTATTTTCCAGATTACAGAAAAAGCAAAATACATTGCTCCAGAATTATGGGAAGCCCATCAAGAGCATGTAGATAGGTCATTGGTTCAGCTATATGAGGCGGGATTAATAAAGGTTACATATAATGATAACCTTGAAGCAACAATAGAAATGTCAGAAGAAGGCCATGAAATGGCAAAAGAGTTAGGCTTGGTAGAGATTAATATGCATGAGGAAGATATTCCAAACGATTAAAGGAATGCCTTCGTAGCTCAGGGGATAGAGCAGGACTCTTCTAAGGTCTTGGTCGCAGGTTCGATTCCTGCCGACGGCGCAATGCGGATGTTGCATATTGGTAGTGCCTCTGCCTTCCAAGCAGAAGGGGTCAGTTCGATTCTGATCATCCGCTCAAATAAAGAAATGCTATACTTATAGTATAGTCAATTACAATAAGGAGAAATAAAATGGCAGAAGTAATTCACCCAAATGCAGCAAAAGTATTAGCAGCGGCTAAGAAGTATGCTGATGAGAAGTACACAGAAGGAACTAATAACGATACAATTTTTGGAAAGCGTTATGGAATGAATAACCAACCATGGTGTGCAATGTTTGTTTCAGGATGCTTTGATGATGCTGGAGTAGTTCATTTAGTTGCTGCTTCAACAAAGAAGGGCTTTGCATCATGCGATGCAGGAGCACAATGGTTTGCAAAGAATAAGAGAATTGTTCCGATTGGACAAGCACAAGCAGGAGATGTAGTATTCTTTAACTTTGATAAGACCCCAACAGACACAGAGCATGTTGGAATTGTTATTTCAAACGATGGAAAGAACCTTATAACATATGAAGGAAACACATCGGGAGATACAAAGGGATCACAAGCAAACGGAGATGGCGTATTTAAGAAGAAGCGTCCTTATAGCTTAGTTATGTCAGTAGCTCGCCCAGATTGGGATGCTGCTCCAAAGGCTGCAGCACCTGTAAAAAAGGCAGCAGTTAAGGCACCAGCAAAGAAGGCAAAGTAATTATGAAGAAGGTGGGACTAGTAGTCTTGGGATTGATACTAGTCCTATCAACTTCTCAAGCAGAAGCAGCAAATAAATCTTATACAACAGTACAAAAAGCAATTGATTCAATAAAGGTTGCAGATGAAGTACGTGCAGGATATGTACGTACAAAGTTTAAGCATTGGATTACAATTAGCCGTGCAGGACAATTAGGATGCGATTCACGTAAATCAGTTATTATCGATGAAGCTTTAGTTAAGCCAACAATTGGAAAAGATTGTGCGTTAACTGGGGGGAAATGGTTAAGCATTTATGATAATGTTGAAGTTACTGAAGCTGGCAAATTAGATGTAGATCACATGGTTCCTCTTGCAGAAGCTTGGGACTCTGGAGCATCAGCATGGACAGACCTTAAGAGACAACAGTATGCAAATGATATGACAGACCCAAGACATTTAATTGCGGTAACTGGATCATCAAATAGATCTAAATCTGATCAAGACCCAGCAGACTGGGTGCCAACTAATAAATCCTATGTTTGCGAATATATTGCAAATTGGGTATCCATTAAAGCAAGGTGGGGTTTGTCTATAGATGCTAAAGAAAAAACGGCATTAATAACAGGCCTAAAGGGATGTAAGTCAACCAAGATAGTTGTAATTCCAGTTCCATAATGATATAATATATTAGTACCTGCCAATAGGGGGTACTAATTTAACTCGCTTAAAAGGAGCAAAAATGGTAACTACAACACTGGATTTTTTTAATGATCCATTTTTTATCGGATTTAATAGAGATTTTGAAAGACTCTCAAGAATCCACAATCACTCAACACAATCAACATACCCACCATACAACGTCATCCAAATGGAAGATGAGGATAGTTTCTGCATTGAAGTAGCAGTGGCTGGTTTCTCAAAGGATGATCTTGATGTTGCTGTAAAAGAACAAACACTTACAGTAACAGGTGAGATTAAGACTGAAGCAACAGCAGAAAAGGTAATTCATAAGGGAATTGCAGCCCGTAAGTTTACCCGTGAATTTGCATTAGCTGAATTCATCGAAGTAACTGGCGCAGAAGTCAAAGATGGAATGTTGCGTATTTCTTTGGAGCGTATTGTTCCAGAGGAAAAGAAACCAAAAACAATTAAAATCAAGTAGGGTATAATAGAAATCTGCACCCCTTCATCGGGAAGTCGCAGATAGCGGGCCGTTACCCGCAGGATGGACCTGAGTATGTCCTTAAACTGCTCACTATAATTAAAGGATAGGGAATGCCAGTATACGAATACAAATGCTCATATGATGATGCACACGCAACAATGTCAGTAAACAGATCAATAACAGAAAATGATCCAGGTTACACATGTGTTCAATGTGAATCACAAATGATCAGACACTTTACTCCATTCGGTATACAGTTTAAAGGTAATGGCTTTTATAAAACAGATAACCCTAAGTAATTTAAACTAACACTCTGCTATAATTACTAAGTAAACAAAAATATTGTTTTACTTTGGAGAGCCTTAGTTGACTAGAAAGATTAAGTATTTTTTAACCAGCCTTTTTATAATAGGCTGGCTTTTCCTTTTTGGACCCAGCGTTGCATATGGTGATGAAGTTCCAGCGCCTGCAGAACAAGTGGTCGTAAGTCCTGCACAACAAGCGGTTAACACAGCACTCGCTACAGCAACGACAGAAGTAGCACAAGCAGTAGCGGCATCAGACACAGCAACTGTAACAGTAGCTACAGCAGTTCAGGCTGTATCAGCATCTAATGCTGCTGTAGCAGCAGCAAATACAGCAGTTGCAGCAGCAACCACTGCGGTTGCAGAAGTATCAAATGTGTCCACAGCGGTAGAGACAGCAACAGCAGTTACCCAGACAGTTACTCAAACAATCATTGGCGTTACTCAAGCAGTAGCAGCAATTCCAGTAAGCGCTACAACACAAACACCAGAAGTAGTTGCAGCACAGGCAGTAATTACTGCAGCAGTCCCTGTAATTGAATCAGCAACAGCCACAGTTATAGCCACAGCAACTCCTTTAATGACAACAACTCCTACGA
>Ga0214921_10000971_pt1 | contig 50410 bp, 40 predicted proteins | sample LL1505_MetaG_FD_177992 | JGI IMG/M metagenome (GOLD analysis project Ga0214921, IMG submission 177992) | Freshwater microbial communities from Lake Lanier, Atlanta, Georgia, United States - LL-1505 | ecosystem: Environmental > Aquatic > Freshwater > Lake | place: USA: Georgia | collected... | reverse complement strand
ACGCTGCGTTTAGCCCAGCACGCTGCATTTAGCCCAACACGCTGCCATTTTTTAGACCATAGGCAGCTGCAAATTCCGCAGCGTTCTGTTTCTTGCCGTCTTCATGCTTGACTTTGAAAATTTCAATTCGCCCGCCTTGCACGCTGACGAAAAAACTTTTATCGCTGAGCTCGCTGACTTCACCAATGGATCCGACAACCGACGAGAAGCGTCGTGCGGGGTGCTTTCTTGCATCAAAGCACTGCACTTTTTTGCCCTCAAACAATCCCCATGCGCCTGGCGCCGGGTTGCACCCCCGGATCAGGTTATAAACATGGTCAATGTGATTGGCCCAGTTGATTCGCGCCTCAGCACTGCGGCACCAACCCTCGTAGCTTGCCTCCTGCTCGTCCTGGACCCGCTCCATGTGCTTGCCTGAGTAAACAAGATCTGCAGCTTCGAGCATCGCAGATACACCCATCGGGAACAAGCGCTCAAAGTACACGCTGCCCAAGGTATCGTCCTCGCCGATCGCTGTTTCTTTTTGCACGATGATCGCTCCCTCATCGAGTCCGTCGCTGGGCCGGAAGATGCTCAGTCCGGTCTTGCGATCGCCCCGGATGATCGGCCAGTTGATCGAGCTCGGACCGCGATAACGCGGCAAGAGCGAGGGGTGATACTGAATCGTCCCGAGCCGTGGCAGGTTCACAAAATCCTGAGGCGCAAATTGCAAGACAAAGGCCATGATGCCGATATCCGCCCGGAGATCCCGCATGGCTTCAATCGCTTGGGGCTCTCTTAGCGACTTGAACTGATGAACAATCAGACCTTGGTCAAGCGCGAGGGTTTTCAAGGGGTCGGGTTTTGCGCCCGGCTTTTCGGGTGCGCAAAAAACCGCTGCAACATCGTCGCCGCGCGCTAAATAGGCTTCCAGCACCGCCTTGCCAAAGTCTTGCTGGCCAATGATTGCGATTCGCATGGTTAAGACTCCTGGCTTTTCTTCGGCGGGGAAGACATCGCGCCTGCTGATCGCAAGGCCTCGATGCGCGCGGCATCGTAGCCCAAAACCTTCTCGAGCACTTCGTCGTTGTGTTCGCCAAGCATAGGCGAACGGTGGATGTGTGCAGGCGAGGCCGAAAGCTTGATGGGCATACCGACGTTAAACCAGTTGCCGCGCTGCGGGTGATCGAGTTCAACATACATGGCACGGCCTCGAACGTGTTCATCGTCGGCCAGATCGGCGGTTGACATGATCGGTCCGCAGGGCACATCGAGTTCGTTAAGGATCGCCATAAACTCGCGCTTGCTGTAGGCCGATGCAAACTCGGTGATCATTGCCCACATCTCGTGTTGATGTTGACGGCGCTCGTTGATAGTGACAAATTTTGGATCGGAGGCAAGCTCGGGCTGACCCATCGCAGCTCCGATCCTGCGAGCAAGCGCGGGCCATACGGCTTCCTGGACCACAACATAAATGAAGTCGTTCGGGCCGCCGGGTTTGCACTGAATCGCATTTCCGAGTTGGCCGCCGCCCGAGTCGTTCCCGGCGCGGGGCGTTTCGTGTTGACCCGCTGTTGGCACCGAGTATTCAGGCAGTGGACCATGCGACAAACGCTGATGATCACGAAACTTCACCCGACAAAGATTCATCACCGAATCCATCATCGCTACTTCAACATACTGGCCCAAGCCGCTGCTATGGCGTTGTTGCAAGGCCGCGAGTAAACCGATGGCAAGGTGAAGGCCGGTACCGGAGTCGCCAATCTGAGCGCCGGTGACAAAGGGCGGGCCATCAGGCAGTCCTGTCGTGCTCATGGCGCCCCCCATAGCTTGCGCGACATTTTCATAGGCTTTGAACTCGGCATAAGGGCCGCTCGAGCCAAAGCCTTTGATCGAACCCATGATGATGCGAGGATTGATCTGGTGGATGGTGTCCCAGGTAAAGCCGAGTCGATCGAGCACACCAGGCCCGAAGTTTTCCATCACGATATCGCAGCACTTGAGCAGATCGACAAAGATCTCTTTGCCCTCGGGGGACTTCATGTTGACCGTGATCGAGCGCTTGTTGCAGTTGAGCATGGTGAAATACAGGCTGTCTGCACCGGGCACATCGCGCAACTGGCCACGGGTGGCGTCGCCCTGAGGAGGTTCGAATTTTATAACATCAGCGCCCATCCAGGCGAGCAATTGCGAACAGGTCGGGCCGGCTTGCACATGGGTCATATCCAAGATCCGAATCCCTTCTAGGGCTTGACTCATTACTAACTACCTCACGAGAAAGAAAGAAAATCGTCTGCAACAGCGCTTCGCTGCTCGATAGCTCAGGGCTTTTTTGCGCTGCTTTGCGGGTTAAGGTTGGTAAGACGGCCACTCTCGGTCCCGGCCTTTTCATCGATGACCGCATTGATCAGCGTGGGCTTTCTGCTCTGAATGCCGTCTTCGATTGCAGCGGCCAAGGCATCGGGCGTGGTGACGTGTTTGCCCACGCCACCAAAGGCTTCGATGATTTTGTCATAACGTGCGCCCTTGACAAAAACGGTGGGGGCAACATCGCTGCCACCGCTCAAGTTGAGGTCGGTGCCGCGATAAACGCCATTGTTATTGAAAATAACCGTAGTGATCGGAAGCTGATAGCGGCAAATCGTTTCAATTTCCATGCCACTAAAGCCAAACGCACTGTCGCCTTCCACGGCCACCACGCCATGCCCGCTCACCACTGCGGCGCCAATGGCATAACCCATGCCGATTCCCATCACACCCCAGGTGCCCGAATCCAGGCGTTTGCGTGGCTTGGCCATGTCCACGATGCTGCGCGCATAGTCGAGCGTGTTGGCGCCTTCGTTGACAAAATAAATATCCGGATGCGCGCGCATCACATCACGAATCGCCCGCAGCGCGCTGTGGAAATTCATCGGACTTGGGTCTGCATCCAGAGCCTGGGCCATCTTTTCGATGTTTTTAGATTTTTTCTCACCGACGGCTGCCAGCCAGGCCTCGTTGCCCCTTGGGACCTTGCCTGCCATGGCTTGCATCAAGGCCTGAACACATGAGCCGATGTCGCCGACCAGTGGGGCATCAATCGGAACGTTACTGTCGATTTCGGTGGCCGCAATATCGATTTGAATGAATCGCTTCTCGGCCCACTGTTTGTCGGCAGCGCCCCAGGTTGCACCCTTGCCGTGGGATAAGAGCCAGTTAAGCCGCGCTCCAATCAGGAGCACGGTGTCGGCTTGGGCTAAAACATAGGATCGCGCAGCAGCGGCTGACTGAGGGTGGCTGTCAGGCAGCAAGCCCTTTGCCATCGACATCGGCAAATACGGCATCCCGGTCTGCTCGATGAGTTCGCGGATCGCAGCGTCTGCCTGCGCATAGGCTGCGCCCTTGCCCAGCACAATCAAAGGACGTTGTGCTGAGCGTAGCAGATCGAGCGCCCGGTCGACCGCATCGGTAGCGGGCCATTGGCGGGGCGCAGGATCAATCACCCGCACGATCGAACGCCTGGCTGCAGCAGCAGGCATGGTTTGAGCGAGCAATTTGGCTGGCAAGTCGAGGTAAACCCCACCGGGTCGACCTGATGCCGCCGCGCGAATCGCACGAGCAAAGCCGATACCGATGTCTTCGATGTGATTGACCCTGAAGGATGCTTTGGCAAAAGGCCTGGCGATGTTGAGTTGATCCATCTCCTCGTAATCACCTTGTTGCAGGTCAACAATCTCACGCTCGCTTGACCCGCTGATCAGAATCATAGGAAAGCAATTCACGGTGGCATTGGCGAGCGCAACCAGACCGTTCAAAAACCCGGGCGCAGACACGGTCAACGCAATGCCTGGCTTTTGCGTGATGAAGCCTGCAATAGCGGCGGCGTTGGCAGCTTGCTGCTCATGCCTAAAGCCGATAAAGCGCAGCCCTTGTGCTTGAGCCAGTCTTGCTAGATCGGTTATCGGTATACCCACCAGTCCAAAAATCGTATCGATACCGTTGGCCTTCAGGGCGTCGATCACAACATGAAAGCCGTCGGTCGTCGAACTCTCATCCTGGTTGTCGCGGGCGGTTGGCTTGTGCTCCATGGTTTGCTTGTCTCTCTTAATTTGATCGATTGAAAGCATCGCGCAAAGATCCCTTCGATGCTTTTAGGACTGACTCAGGATGCGCTTGGGCTTTTGGATTTCAGTGTGCTTAACATCGGCCAAAAAAGCATCAACAAAGCAAAGGCGGTAATCCCACCGACTAAAGGATTGCTGAAGAAAATCCTCAGATCTCCTTGCGATAAAAGCATGGATTGCCGAAAAGAGTCCTCGGCCCGATCGCCAAGCACCAGGGCCAGTACAAGCGGGGCGAAAGGATAGTCAAGTTTTTTGAACACATAGCCCACAACCCCGAAGATCACCATCAGCCACACGTCAAACAAAGCATTGTGAACCGTGTAGGCGCCGATCGCACAAATCACAAGAATCACCGGTGCAATAATTGAAAAAGGGATCCTCAGGATCGCTGCAAAAAGCGGTACGGCGCTCAAGACCATGATGAGGCCTACCACGTTGCCCAGATAAATGCTGGCGATCAAACCCCAGACAAAGTCTTTTTGTTCAACAAAAAGCAGCGGACCGGGTTGCAGACCCCAGATCAAAAGCCCGCCCAGCAAGACCGCCGCTGTCGGTGACCCAGGAACGCCCAGTGTGAGCATCGGCAACAGTGCCGATGTGCCTGCTGCGTGGGCGGCGGTCTCGGGCGCAACCACCCCTTCCATTTCACCTTGACCGAAGCGGTCGCCTCTCGGAGACATGCGCTTGGCCAGACCGTAACTCATGAAGGAGGCCGGCGTTGCTCCCCCTGGCACCACCCCCATGAAGCAGCCCACTATTGCGCTGCGAACCGAGGTTAGCCAATACCGGGGAAGTTCTTTCCAGGTCTCAATCACCGTACGCACATTCAAGCGGGCCTTTGCGCCTTTGAAGGCAAGTCCTTCTTCGAGTGTTTGCAAAATTTCACCAATACCAAAAAGCCCGATGACCGCGATCAAAAAGTCAAATCCTTTGAGCAATTCGGTTTGTCCGAAGGTGAGCCTCAGTTGACCGGTTACCGTATCCAGGCCTACAGAGGCGAGGGCGAAACCAAGCATCATCGCCGTGATGGTCTTCAATGCAGCGCCTTTGGACATCCCCACAAACGCACAAAAGGTCAGCAGGTAGACCGCGAAAAACTCGGCTGGGCCGAACTGAAGGGCGAAATTGGCGACGACCGGTGATAGGAAAGTAATCAGCACCACGGCGACAAAGGCGCCGATAAACGATGAAGTGAAGGCAGCAGCAAGTGCCTGCCCTGCTTTTCCGGCGCGGGCCATCGGGTAGCCGTCAAAGGTGGTTGCGACCGACCAGGGTTCGCCGGGAATGTTAAAAAGCACCGAGGTAATGGCCCCACCAAAAAGGGCGCCCCAGTAAATGCAGGACAAAAGAATGATCGCCGATGTTGGCGGCATGGTGAATGTAAGTGGCAGCAGGATCGCTACACCGTTGGCACCGCCCAGTCCAGGCAACACGCCGATGATCACCCCAAGCAACACACCGATGACCATCAACATCAGGTTGAACGGCGATAGGGCTATCGAAAAGCCCTGGATTAACGACTGGATCTCATCCATGTCAGGTTCCGGTGAATGGAAAAAGCTTTGTTGACGTGACGGTTGTGCTGGCTTGGGGCCTTTGCTTGTCAGGCTGTGGTCTAGGCCAGACCCAGCATGGCTTCAAGCGGCCCCTTGGGGAGCGGCACCGTGAACCAAATCTCAAACATGATAAAAAACATCGCGCTGACGCCGATCGCAACCGGAGCAATCAGGATCAGGCGATAGCCGCCAAGCCGCCACATAAAGGCTGCGATGAATAGGCTTGAAGCAAGGTAAATCCCCAGCCATTGAATCAGGGCAACATAGACAACGGTGGGAAGCAGGACGGTCAGAACCAGTCCGAGTGATTGGCGCGATACGAAGGATGAGCTATCGCGCATCCGAAAGGCTTTGTAAAAATTGATCAGGCTTGTGATGCAAATGATGAGCCCGATGTAAAAAGGAAAATAGCCGGCCTGTGGGCCGTCTTCAGCCCAGCTTGCGCCAATCCGCCAACTGTCGGCCAGCACCACCAAACCGAGCAGAAACAGGAACAGTGCGACTGCGATTTCCAGGCTGCGTCGGCTCGCTGCAGAAAGCTCGGGTTCTTGATTGACTTCCGGCTCTTGGTCCACGTCCCTTCCCCTTTTTCCGGCAAGGCCTCTGCCGGCCTGCTTTGTATGCTTACTTGGCCCGTCCTGCCAGGAAACCCGCAGACTTCATGAGCAACAAGTGGCGTGCCTCTTCCTTACCCAACCAATCCAAGAAGGCTGCACCTTGCATCGTGGTGTTGTTGAATGCCCCCCGTTCCATAAACTCTTTCCATTCGGGTGTTTCGCGAACTTTTTGCAGCAAATCGAGATAAAACTTCTGCTGCTCGGCGCTCACCTCAGGCGCCATGAAAATGCCGCGCAACATCAGGTACTCCACGTCAAGACCGGAGTCCTTGCACGGGGGTACATCGGACCAGGCCATGTTTTCGGTCACTTTGGCCGGGTAGGGCATGCGTTTGCCGTCGAAAACGCACAAGGGTCTCAGCTTTCCGCCGCGCCACTGCGCAACGGCTTCAATCGGATTGTTGACCGTCGAATCGACGTGTTTGCCAACCAGTTGGACCGCCACCTCGCCACCGCCCTTAAACGGCACGTAGGTGAATTTCACATCCGCTTGCTTTTCCATCGCGACGGTGATGATTTGGTCCTCCTGACGGGATCCGGTTCCCCCCATCTTCAGTTTGCCCGCGCCGGCTGCCTTGGCTGCGGCTACATACTCCTTGGCGGTCTTGTAGGGTTTTTCGGCGTTAACCCAAAGTACGAACTGGTCAAGTGCCAACATTTGGAGCGGTGTGAGGTCACGCCAGTTAAAGGGCACATCGGTGGCGAGCGGGGTGGTGAAAAGATTCGATAAGGTGATCACGAGCTTATGCGGGTCGCCTTTGGAGCTCTTCATCAGCAAGAAGCCCTCAGCGCCGGCTCCGCCGCCTTTGTTCATCACCACCATAGGCTGCTTCATGAGATTGTGTTTGGACACAACCGTCTGAATAAAGCGCGCCATCTGATCAGCTCCGCCTCCAGTGCCCGCTGGCACAATAAATTCGACAGGTCGGGTCGGCTCCCAGGCCTGAACCCAATTAGGGGCTAAACCGGCAGCCAAGGCCGTACAAAGCGCAAGTGTGAGGCGGGCCGGGCCAAACCAAGCCTGCAGGCTTGCGAAAGGTTTTTTGGCCGATGGTTGCAGGCCTGAAGCGGCTGGGTTTTTTGATCGGGCATGAATGAACGCTGGGTCAGGCATTTCGGGCTCCTTGACATGAATCGCCAGATGAATCAAAAGATGTCGTTGCGCTCGCATGAATGCAAGCCTTGAAGAATTCTCAAAAAATTAAAACAGTCCAACAACCTTGCCGTCGATCAGATCAATCTTGGTTGCCGAGGGTTGCTTGGGCAAACCCGGCATGGTCATGACGTCACCGCAGATCATCACGACAAACTCAGCACCGGCTGCAAGACGCACTTCACGCACATGAATCGGGTGATTTTCGGGTGCACCCCGCAGCGAGGGATCGGTTGAAAACGAATAAGGCGTCTTGGCCACACAGATTGGGTAATGCCCATAGCCGTCGTCTTGCAGCTTCTGGATTTGAGCAAGCACCTTCGCATCGCAGGTCACTGCACTGGCCCGATAAACCCGCTTGGCAACCTGATTGATCTTATCCCATAAGCTGTCATTGTCTTCATAAACGAAACGCACCGCCGACGGCGCTTCGCAGAGCGCGACAACAACACGAGCCAGCTCGGCTGCGCCCTTGCCTCCGTCGGACCAGTGGGTAGCCAGCACAAGCTTCGTGCCGAGCGATCCCATACGCTGCCTGATCTGGTCAATTTCTGCATCGGTATCGCTGTCAAAGCGGTTGATCGAAACCACGCAAGGGATGCCGTAAATCTTCGAAACATTTTCAACATGCCGTTCGAGATTGACCATACCTCGTTCAAGCGCCTGAAGATTTTCAACGCTGACCGACTTCAGATCGGCGCCGCCGTGATACTTCAGCGCCCGTACCGTTGCAACAATCACAGCGGCCGAAGGCTTCAGTCCGGACTTTCTGCATTTGATGTTGAGAAACTTTTCCGCACCCAGATCCGCACCAAAACCGGCTTCGGTAACCACATAGTCGGCCATACGCAGCGCAGCCTGCGTTGCGAGAACGCTGTTGCAACCATGGGCAATGTTGGCAAAAGGCCCGCCGTGAACCAGGGCAGGATTGTTTTCAAGTGTCTGCACAAGGTTGGGGGCAAGTGCGTCCTTGAGCAACACAGCCATCGCGCCGTGCGCTTGCAAGTCGCGGGCATGTACCGGCTTCAAATCGCGGGTGTAGCCCAGCACAATATTGCCCAAGCGCGACTTTAAATCGTCAAGCGAGGTGGCCAGGCACAAGATTGCCATCACTTCGGATGCGACAACGATGTCAAAGCCGTCTTCGCGCGGGTAACCATGGGCTGCTCCGCCCAGGGACTGCGTGATATGGCGTAAGGCGCGATCGTTCATATCAACAACCCGTTTCCACTGGATCCGTCTCAGGTCGATCGCCAGTTCATTGCCGTGGTGGATATGGTTATCGATCATGGCTGCCAACAAATTGTTGGCCAGCGCGATCGCTGAGAAGTCTCCTGTGAAGTGGAGATTGATGTCTTCCATCGGCACGATTTGGGCGTGGCCACCGCCGGCAGCGCCGCCTTTCACACCGAAAACCGGGCCAAGCGAGGGCTCGCGCAAACAAATGATTGCTTTTTTACCGATGTGATTCAGCCCGTCGCCCAGGCCAACCGTGGTGGTTGTTTTGCCTTCGCCGGCCGGCGTTGGACTGATTGCGGTCACAAGAATCAGCTTGCCTTGCGCTCGCTCACTTAATTGTTCAATGTATTTAAGCGATATCTTGGCTTTGTAGTGCCCATAGGGCTCAAGCTGCTCAATGGGTATGCCAAGCCGTTCATGGGCCACTTGGGCAATCGGCAGCATCCTTGCTGCCTGAGCGATTTCAATATCTGATGCCATGGACTGCCTGATGGATAGGCGACTGATCTCCGATCCGCGCCGATGATGTGTTGCAAAGCCTCACAGATACCCCCACGGGAAATCCATGCGTCATATGTCACGCATATTACAGCGCGATTGACCCTTTATCTTGGGTTTAGGGATTAGGATGCGATCGAAGGGTTGAATGCGGTGAATGCTCGCCAGCTCATATGTGCCGACAGCAGGTAAAGAGAAATCGCAAAGTAGCGTCGCAATTGCCGGGTCGGCAACTGGTGAGCCAGTGCGGCCCCGCGCGGTGCCGTTAGCATGCTTGTTAACACGATGGTGAGCAGCGCTGGCCAGTAGACGTAGCCGATGGCATGCGGTAGGTCGAGGTCCCAACCACTGATGACATAGGCGAGACTGCCGGCAGCGGCAATCGGAAAACCGCTTGCGGCGCTGGTGCCGATCGCGATGGCTGGCGCAAGACTGCACCAGCTCAGGTAGGGTACGGTCATGAAGGCGCCGCCTGCACCAACGATCGATGACAGCGCGCCCACAACCGTGCCCGCCGCGCTCAATCCGAGGCCTGAGGGCAGCGCTTGGCTCGGCTTGGGTTTGCGCTCCAGCAGCATTTGCGTGGCACTCAGAAGCAGGAATGCCGCAAACCATGCAAGCAGCCAACGGGTCCGGAGCTGGCTGGCCCAGACAGCGCCAAGCGCGCTGCCTGCCAGCATACCGGGCATCATCTTGAAGGCAACGTCCCAGCGCACGCCCGCGCGGCGGTGGTGGGCTCGCATGCTTGAGACGGCGGTAAAGAGCACGGTAGAAAGTGATGTGGCGATTGCCATGCGAAGGCTATGTTCAGCTGCGATGCCTTGCTGCCGCAACATGGCGTCGACAAAGGGGACCATGATCATCCCGCCACCGATGCCGAGCAGTCCCGATAAAAAACCGGTACAAGCGCCTAACAACAACAGACCGGTGATGGTTAACCAGGGAATCTCAACCGGGATCGCGGCGATGAGCTCAGTCAAGATGGTCGACGGAGGTGTCCCGCGAATGCCGTCAGGCCGGCATCCTGAACCGAGGGTTCAGATTGGCCACAGAGGGTGCCGCATCAGGTTCATCCGACGGGGGACGATCACAACAGCAACACGCGAACTTCCGTAGCCTGGATGCATAGAGCATTGGTTCAAGGAATCTATGACCTTAACGCGCACCGCAGGACAATGGCATTGTAGTCTCAAGAAGGGCTCTCGCATCAATCAAGGGCTTGGCTGATGCGCTGCGACAGCGCCTGGAGTCGAACGAGGAGCTTAGCTTGCAGGTCCTCCGAATAGGCTTGTCCCTGGGCTTGCTCAAGCTGCCTTCGGGTTTCGTGACTGATCTTGACGGTTTCGAGCGAGGCTTCTAAGGCCGCCATGATCGCAATACGATCTACGGCATGGATTTTCCCCTGGTCGCGGATCTCCCGCATGCGAGCGTCAAGCCGCTGGGCTGCATCGATCAGGGGTTGCTTTTCATCATCGCTGACCGCGAGCCGATACTCGCGCTCAAGCAGTCTTATGCTGAGCGCAGACTTTGCCGGGGTAGCCACTGATGCGGCGGTTGCAGCCTCGCTTTGATCGCTTCCTGGTGCTGGCTCGGGCTGAGGCTGGACAAAGGTGCTGGTCATGATCGTCTTCTCTTGGGGATCTTTCGTGCCGGCTAGACCGGAGGTGCTTGCTCAAAGAGATCTGGCGTGTGCGGCGGCAAAACCTCAAGGGCTTTGCGAACACGCTGCTGGGCCTGGTTCATACGTTCGCGAAACTCTCGAAGTTGTTGATCTCGGTCAGAGATCGTTTGCGCCTGCGAGGCAATGTGTTGATCACGGTCGGCAATCGCCTTGGCCTGCAAAGCAATATGCTGATCGCGTTCGCTGACTAATTGTTGATGCAAGGTCAGCTGCTGATCGCGTTCGGTGATTTCTTGTTGATGCAACATCAGCTGCTGGTGGAGTTCGGCGATATTCGCTTGCTGTTGCGCGATCGCCTGGTCTTTCTCAGCGTTGTCGGAATTCTCAGGGCTGCTCGGTTGATGCGCATGTGCCTGGAGTTGTTCTTGAAGATGGGCGCATTGGGCGCGAAGGGCCGCATTCAGGTCGATGAGTTGATGGACTTGGGCCTCGATGAAATCGAATGCCTCGATCATGGGGTTCATGCGGCCTCGTCTTTGATGTACCGGTGTTTTTCGGATGGACGGATGCCCGGCAAACCTGACTGAGCTGCCTGACATCTTGCTGAGGATATCCCGCAAATCACTCCGCTATCAACTCCTTGGTAGGATCGCAGCATGCAAATCACGATGCGACGGCAACGAAAGCTGCTTCACCGGCTGGTTTTTCTCCTTCTTGCGATACCCCTGCTCGGCCTGGCTTCGGTGCAAGCGGAGTCAAAAGCGTCCCTATGGCCATCAACGCTTGCCAGGCAAACGGAAGAGCCAGTCAAGGCAAGTTTGCACGCCGACGATGCGAAGGCGGCCGCGCCAACGAAAGCCGCGGTGCCCGCTCGTGTGTGGCTTGGACTGCGGCTTGAGCACCAGCCCGGCTGGCATACCTACTGGATCAATCCGGGCGACTCGGGCCTGGCCAGTCGTATCGAGTGGACATTGCCTTCGGGCTGGACCGCGCCCCAGGCCTATTGGCCGATGCCCAAGCGCATTCCCGTGGGACCGCTGATGAATTTTGGCTACGAGGGCGATCTGTGGGTACCTTTGGCCCTGGATGTACCCGCCAATTCGCCGGCTGGGACTTATCGCGTCAAGGCTCGCGTGCACTGGCTCATGTGCAGCGATGTTTGCATTCCGGGAGAGGCAAGCCTAGGCGCTGAGCTTCGATTGCCCGAACAAAGACTCCGTCAGCCCGACCCCAGTCATCGCGCAAGCGTCTCGTCAAACGAATCGGCGCTTGCCTCTGACAAAGCTCAAGCAGCCGAGTCCAGCTTGGGAGCCTTTGCCTCGAATCCACCTGGTTTGCCAGCCCTTCGTGAAGCGCTGATGCGTGTGCCGCACAAAGCCATGAACATGCGCTACAGCCGGGATGGCGACCGTATTGTGCTGCGGCCGGATCAGGCGGGCGAGGCCTTGCTGGTTGGCGCTGAAGGTGGCCGATTCAAGGGCTTGGAAGCCAGCTATTTTCCCGAACAAGCCGGCTGGATGCTCAATTCTGCTGCGCAGCGAATTGAGGTCGACGAGAAGGGAGGCTGGATGCTTTCCTTGGTTGCCGACAAGAGTTTCAATGACGAACTCCTGATTGATGGTTACTTGCGGGTGGGTGAGCAAGCTTTTCGTGTATTAGGGCCCCGCACGCAGTCGCTGCCAAACCCCTCCGGTGCGCCACCAAGCCAAACGCTGGAAGCGGCGACGACGGCGGGTTTTTCAGATCGAGGTCTGTTGGTGCTGCTGCTTATGGCTCTGATCGGCGGCCTTTTGCTCAACGCCATGCCCTGCGTTTTTCCGGTGATCGGGATCAAGCTCTTGAGCCTGGTTCCGCGAACCAGCGATGAGCAAGGTCTGCGCGCATCAGGCTCGTCAACAACATCGCAGGCGCAGGCAAGCGACGCGCGAGCCGATATCGAGCACGGCGTGCGCAAGGCGGCCTTGCTCTACGGCCTGGGGGTTGTCCTCAGCTTCTGGGCGCTCGGCCTGATCGTGGTGCTGCTGCAGGCCGGAGGCAACAGCATTGGCTGGGGCTTTCAGTTACAAGAGCCGCTTTTTGTATTGGCGATGTTTTGGCTTTTCTTGTTGATCGGTGCTAATTTACTGGGTTTATTTGAAGTAGGTTCTGGTTTTATGCGCTGGGCTGGACAGGCTGAAGTCGGTGCGCTCGGATCAGGCGTGCTGGCGGTTTTGGTGGCCACACCATGCACTGCACCCATGATGGGCGCTGCCCTCGGTGCGAGTTTGAGCCAAGGGCCGATGCAGGCGATGGCGGTGTTCACAGCGCTTGCCTTCGGAATGGCGCTGCCTTATGGCGCACTGGTCTTGCGTCCGCAGTGGATTCATCGTCTGCCCCGTCCCGGACCCTGGATGCTTTGGACGCGCAAAGCGTTAGCCTTTCCGATGTTTCTCGCAGCGGTTTGGCTGGCGTGGGTGTTCGTACTGCAAACCGATGCCGAATCGGTGTTGCAGTTGGGTTTCTCAGCGGTGCTTTTGCTTTGCAGCAGTTGGCTCTTTGGCGAGCGTGTGCAAACTGGATGGCTGAAGTCCGAAGGCAGACCTTGGAGTTCCACCTTCAGTCTCTTGCTGCTGATCGGGGGGCTTGCTTTGCCTTTCGCGACCGGACTTCGACCCGGTACCGATCTGAGCGACAAAGTGACCGACAAATCCTTGCCAGGATCGGGTCAACAGGCCTGGAGCAACTGGTCTCCCGAGGCAGTCGATGAGGCCTTGGGGCGGGACGAAATCGTGTTTGTTGACTTCACCGCCGCCTGGTGCGTGAGCTGTCAGGTCAACAAGCAACTGGTGCTGTCCACCCCGGATTTGCAAGCGCTCTTTGAACAATACAAGGTCCGAAGCTTTCGGGGTGACTGGACCCGACAGGACGCGCGCATTACCCAGACGCTTGCCCGCTACGGCCGCCGCGGTGTGCCGCTTTACCTGGTGTTACGAAGCGGCCGCGAGCCCCAGATCCTGCCGGAGGTTCTGAGCTATGGTTTGGTCCGTGACGCGGTGCTTGCTGCAGCTGCGCCTTGATCCATCACCAGACTCATCCGCGTAAGCCCTTGTTCTTGCGCGATGAGAAAAATGCGGCTGATCCTTGCATAGGCGGTGCTTGCATCAACGCGAAGCTGTAACTCTGGCTGCGGCCTGAGCTGGGCTGCTTCAGCGAAGCGGGCTGCCAGCGCCTCGTCGTCGGGCAGCGGCTCACGGTTTAGCCGCATGAAGCCCTTGGCGTCGAGCTCAAAAAGCAGGGATTCGGCGCCGCCGGTCTGCGTTGACTCAAGGCTTTGGGCAGGCCCGCCTGACGGCAGGTCAAGCTTGAGCATGGGCAGCAGGGCTGGCGTTGTGACCATGAAAATCACAAGGAGCACAAGCATCACGTCGACAAAGGGTGTGACATTGATGTCGCTAAAGAGGCTGCTGTTTTCGCCTTCGGATCCTGGTATTGGACCCAGCGCCGCGTTGTTGCGATGAGCCTCTTCGTTTTGTGTCATGAAGTCATGAACCGGCGGGATGCTGCGCTTCGCGTGCATGAAGGCTTTGCACAATTTGTCTCAAATCCTCAGCTAAAGTCCAAAGTTCCAGAGCCAAGTCTTTGCGCCAACGAGAAAAACGGTTATACGCGACCACAGCAGGCAGGGCAACACCGATGCCGGCTGCGGTCATCAGTAGAGCTTCACCCATCGGTTGCGCAACCGCCTGAATCGATGCCTCACTGGCCTGCGCTATTTCGGTGAGCGCACCGAAAATACCCCAGACGGTCCCGAAAAGTCCGACGAATGGCGCTGTTGATGCAACCGATGCCAGTACGCCAAGTCCCCGGGTCATGAGCTGATCGAGTGCGCGCAAGACGCCTCGCAAGGCGATGTCGCTTCGCGTTTGCCGATCCAAATGCACATAGCTGCCGCGGGCTGCATCTTTCCCTTGCGCTGCGGCCACGATGCGATGGCTTGCGCTATCGCTGCGAGCTTCAAGCGAAGCGATGATGCCCTCAAGATTGTCGCTGTTGCGCATGCCCTTGCTCAAGTCGTCGATACCTTGACGCATCCAGCGCAGCACCAGCCACTGTCGAATGATGAGCGTCCAGCTCATGATCGACATCAGCGCAAGAAGCAGCGCAGTTCCGATGATCCCGGCATCAATAACCATGTTTGAGACCGAAATGAATGTTGGCCGTGAGAAAGCCCTGCTTGTTTCCACAATCGAAGCGTTTTCCGCCAAATCGATAAGCCCAGAGCCCTCGAGACGCGATTTCCTGCGCAAGGGCGTCTGTGAGTTGAATCTCGCCACCGCTTCCGGGGGGCTGGGTGGCCAGGGTTTGCAGCACCTGTCCATGCAAAATATAACGACCGACGATCGCAAGATTCGAAGGTGCATCCTCAAGCGCAGGTTTTTCGATCACGCCACGCAAGCGCATCAACAGTCCTTCGTCGCTCTCGGGGGCGACGATGCCGTATTGACTGACATCTTTGCTTGCGACTTGCTCAACCGCAATCACGCTGCCGCTTTGATCGCGCATGCCACGAAGCATTTGTGAGAGCACGCCGCTTGGCGAACCGTCGATCAGATCGTCGGGCAGCAGGACCGCGAAATGCTCATCGGCAGCGATTAACGGACTTGCGCAGGCAACCGCATGTCCGAGTCCGAGCGGCGAGGGCTGACGGACAAACAGCACTTTGACGTGGGAAGGTACGATATTGCGAATAAGTTCAAGGGCGGCGGTTTTCCCCTTGGCCTCCAGTTCGGCCTCAAGTTCGGGGGCGCGGTCAAAGTAGTCTTCAACCGCGCGTTTTGAGCGTCCGGTAACAAAAATCAGGGTATCGCAGCCGGCTTCAATAGCCTCATCGACCGCGTACTGGATAATCGGGCGGTCAACAATCGGCAGCATCTCTTTCGGGATGCTTTTCGTGGCCGGCAAAAAGCGGGTGCCCATGCCTGCAACCGGAAACACAGCTTTGCGAATGCGCATCGTCATTGCTCAGGTACTCCTTGAATCGGGCGAGGATAAGCCCAGTACGTCTTGCATATCGAAGAGTCCCTTGGACTTTTCTTGGAGGAAACGACAGGCTCTGAGGCTTCCCATGGCGTAGTTGGCCCGACTGCTTGAGCGATGCGTGATCTCAAGCCGCTCACCGGTGCCGGCAAAAAGAACGGTATGGTCGCCAACGATATCGCCACCACGGATTGTCGAAAAGCCGATGCTTCCAGGTTTTCTGGGGCCAGTGTGACCTTCGCGCGCAAAAACGCCGTCTTGTCGGAGTTCCTTGCCCAGTGTTTTGGCGATCGCCTCACCCATGGCCAGCGCCGTCCCTGAGGGCGCATCCACCTTGTGCCGATGGTGCGCTTCGATCACCTCAACGTCATAGTCCTTTGCAAGCAAGCTGCCTGCGATTTGCAGCAGTTTGAGGCAGACGTTGACACCCACACTCATGTTTGGAGCAAAAACAATCGCCACATGCTGTGCCGATAACGCAAGCTGGGCCTTGTCTTCGGCGCTCAGGCCGGTGGTGCCGATTACCATGTTCACGCCGCGCTGCTCACAGGCTTTTACATGCCGCATGCAAGCTTCAGGCAGCGTGAAATCGATCAGGAACTCGGCTTCAGACAAGGCCTTCTCGGGTTGATCGACGATCAAGACTCCGGTTTGTAGCCCCAGACTTTCGCCGGCGTCCCGCGAAACCAGTGGGTGCCCAGAGGCTTCGATGGCGCCGACCAGTTTGGCATCAGGTGCCTGATGGACCGCTTCGATAAGCATTTTCCCCATACGGCCGGCCGCCCCGGCAATCGCGATTTTCATCATCGGTCGTTGGCCCGAGGCGGTCGATAGCCGGGGACGGCAGGATCCTTGCCATCGTCAGCGGGCGGCAAGCGGTCCGCTTCGATCCTCGCCACCCTTTGCTGCTCGTCAAAAAAAACGGTTACGCGGCGGGTGTCGTGGCGCAAATTGGGCCAGAGCATGCGAAACACATAAATCCAACGATCATCGCGAAAGCTGTTCGTCAAAAGCGGCTGTCCCAAGGCGAACTGCACCTGGCTGCGGGTCATTCCGGCGCGGACCTGGTCCAGCTGATCCTGGGTGACGTAGTTGCCCTGCTGAACGGTGGTCCGATAGGGTGAAAAAAGGCTTTGCAAACCGCTCCTTGCGCCAAGATCCTGCTCGGTGCCGGCTTTGCTTTCGCCGGTGCCGCGCCAGCTCTCGGGAATGGGATTGAGATTCTTCATGCCCGCACAGGCACCGAGCAGGCCAGTCACCGCACCAAGGACAATCAGCCGCAGGATAACTCCCCGGGCGTTGCCGATCGATCGTCGTGCCCAATGATCGTTGTTGGTGCATCGCACAGGCCGCTTGCGCGGCTCAGACGGCTGGGTCGGTGGCACAGATGTTGCTCCTCGTTCGTAGCGTGGTTTCAAGCGCGGACGCTCGGATCAGTATCCCGACGTCCGGGTCAGCATCCAAGCGCGCGGATCAGCGTCCTGGCGCTCAGATGCACGGTTAATGCACGGTGCAAGCACAGAACCAGTATGATACGTAGAACTTCGTGACGTCGGATTATGACCACCCACCAGGAACTCAAAAGCATAGGCCTTAAGGCCACTTTGCCGCGTCAGAGGATTTTGGCTGCCTTTCAGTCCGGCAAAATTCGTCACATGAGTGCCGAGGATGTTCAGCAGGCCTTGTTGAACGAAGACATTTCGGTGGGTTTGGGTACGGTTTATCGCGTCTTGCTGCAGTTCGAGCAAGCGGGGCTGCTAAGGCGTGCCAACATCGATTCGGGGCGTGCGGTCTTCGAACTCGAAGAGGGCGAGCATCATGATCATTTGCTCTGTCTGGATTGCGGACGCGTGGTCGAGTTTTTTCATCCGGAAATCGAGCGCCTGCAAACCGAGATCGCCGAGCAGCAGGGCTTTCGGCTAGAGACCCACAGTCTTGCTTTGCATGGCCGTTGCACACGGGAATCCTGTGAGCACCGCCCGGCCCACGATTCCGTCTAAGGCCCTCTACGACGAGATGTACCTCGCAAGCGGCGAGGTCAGGCCACATTACGCAGGTTTTGCCCAATGGTTTGCATCCCAGTCGGGCGATGCGATGTCGGTAAAGCGCGCGGAAGCCGATTTGCTCTTCAGAAGGATCGGGATCACCTTTTCCCTCTCTGGCGATGATGGGGGTACCGAGCGGCTGATTCCCTCGGACCTGATTCCGAGAATCATCGACGCAGCGGCCTGGGATCTGATGGAGCAAGGCCTGGTGCAGCGGGTCAAAGCCTTGAATCGCTTTTTGCACGACGTCTACCACGAACAGGCTATTCTTCGCGCCGGGATTGTGCCGGCCGAGCAGGTGCTGAGCAACGCCCAGTTCCTGCCTTTGATGATGGGTTTGAATCTTCCGCACGAGACCTATGCCCATGTGGTCGGTGTCGACATCGTGCGTCACAGTGATGGGCGTTTTTACGTGCTCGAAGACAACTTGCGCGTGCCCTCCGGCGTGTCTTACATGCTGAGCAATCGCAAAATGATGATGCGATTGTTTCCCGATCTCTTCCAACGCGTGGGCGTGAGGCCGGTCGAACACTACCCGGCGCTGTTGCTTCAAACGCTTCGCTCATCGAGCCTGGTCGACGATCCGACGGTGGTGGTGCTCACGCCGGGGCGATACAACGCGGCCTATTTCGAGCACGCCTTCCTCGCCAAGCAAATGGGCGTGGAGCTGGTTGAGGGCCAGGACTTGTTTGTGCGTGACCGCGTGGTCTACATGCGCACCACCGACGGCCCGCGTCGGGTCGATGTGATCTACCGGAGGCTTGACGACGTATTCCTTGATCCGCTTGCCTTTCGGGCCGATTCCATGATCGGCGTGCCTGGGCTTGCTGCCGCTTACCGGCTTGGCGAAGTGGTGATCGCCAACGCACTTGGTACCGGTGTTGCGGACGATAAGTCGATCTATCCCTATGTACCCGAAATGATTCGCTTTTATCTCGGCGAATCGCCGATCTTGGACAATGTCCCAACCTGGCAGTGCCGCAGACCGGAGGACCTCAAGCACGTGCTGGCACATTTGCCCGACTTGGTGGTCAAGGAGGTTCACGGGGCTGGTGGCTACGGCATGCTCGTGGGGCCAGCGGCCTCGCGCAGTGAAATTCATCAATTTGCCGAGGTTTTGCGCGCCAATCCGGCCAACTACATCGCCCAGCCCACCTTAGCACTTTCAGCCTGCCCGACCTTTGTCGAGCAGGGCGTGGCGCCACGCCATATTGACCTGCGGCCCTTTGTGCTTGTCGGGCGCGATATTCGCATGGTGCCGGGCGGATTAACCCGGGTCGCGCTGCGTGAGGGTTCGCTGGTCGTTAATTCCTCCCAAGGCGGGGGCACCAAGGACACCTGGGTCCTCGAAAGGGAGCGAAGCTGATGTTGTCTCGGGTGGCTTCGGAGCTCTACTGGATGTCACGTTATCTCGAACGAGCCGAGAGCATGGCGCGTATTTTGGAAGTTTGTTCTTCGATTGCGCTCTTATCGACCACCGGTGCAGCACAAGATGACCTCGCAGTATCTGAACCCCTGGTCATTACCGATACCGAAAGCGCCTTTGCCGCGAGCGGCCGCGCCTTGAGCATGGATCAAGTCGCCCAGTTTCTGGCTTGGGATGATGCCCATCCCTCGTCGATTAGCAATTGCATACGGGCATGCCGTGAAAACGCCCGCTCAGTCCGTGGTGCAATCACAGCCGAGATGTGGGAATGCATCAACGACACCTGGCTTCAGCTGCAAGAACGCCGCAGTTTGACGGGAACAGGCGCAAGTACGGTCGACTCGTCCTTTTTCGAATGGGTGAAGGAGCGTTCGCATTTGGTTCGCGGGGTGACCTTTGCAACCATTCAGCGCGATCAGCCCTACCTCTTTATCCGCCTTGGGACCTATTTGGAACGCGCCGATAACACAGCAAGAATCTTGTCGGTTAAAACCAGGCAGCGCGAGCAAGCCGATCTTGTGGCTGACTATTACCGCTTGGGTGCGGTTTTGCGATCGGTATCATCGCTGGAGGCTTACCAGGATATTTACCGCGACGCGATCGATGCAGACCGGGTCGCAGAGCTGCTGATTTTCAGCGCGCGGGTGCCGCGATCGCTGCGCTTTTGTGTGGATGAGATTTGTGAAATTTTAGAGCGTTTGCCTTTGCGAAGCGGAAGAACCGCAAGGCGCCTTGCGGTCCAGCTGCAGGCTCGCTTGCGCTACGGCGATTTGCAGGAAGTCTATGAACGCGGACTCTACGATTATTTAGAGCGATTTATTGAATACAACACGGAAGTCGGTGTGGCAATCGGGCAGGCCTACTTAGAGTTGCATGGCGATTCCGGTAGCGCTCCACCGCCTCCCCAACCCGAAACCCTAAGCGTATCCTCATCGTGACTTATTGCGTTGCCATCGCCCTCGAACAGGGCTTGCTTTTTGCCTCGGATTCCAGGACCAACGCCGGCGTCGATCATGTATCGACTTTTTGCAAAATGACAATCTTCGAGCAGCCCGGAGAAGGCGCGATCGTGCTCTTGAACAGTGGCAACCTTGCCACCACGCAACAAGTGGTTTCGCGTTTACGAAAACACGAGTTGATCCAGGCTTGCCCGCTTACGGCAATGGATTCGATCTTTTCGGTTGCCGAATTGGTCGGCGAGACGCTTCGCGCAGTCATTGCCCACAGCCGTGGCGAAACCATCGGTCAAAGCGATGTTGATTACAGTGCAACCTTTCTCGTTGGCGGTCAGATCCGGGGCGAGGCGGCACGACTTTTTCTGGTTTATCCGCAGGGCAACTTCATCGAATCGACCGCCGATACGCCCTTTTTTCAGATCGGGGAGAGCAAATACGGCAAGCCGATTCTCGACCGGGTGATCAGGCCCGACATTGCCATGGCCGAGGCGGTCAAGTGCATGCTGGTTTCTTTCGATTCGACCATCAAAAGTAATTTATCGGTTGGCTTGCCGATTGATCTTGCACTGCTCAAGCAAGATGACTTGAGGATCGCTCAGCGTTTTCGAATTGATCTCGACGATCAGTATTTTCGCGAGATCCGGCAAGGTTGGGGACAAGGGCTAAGGAAGGTGTTTAACGAGCTTCCGGCACCCGATTGGCTTGCAGTTGATCGCGAGCCGCCCTTGCCATCGGACAGTCAACGCTGAAGCATTTCATGGGCTGCGCGGCGGGTTGTGTCCGTGATGTCCCGACCGCCAAGCATTCTGGCAATTTCCTCAATGCGATCTGCGGAATCGAGGCTGAGAACTTCGCTGTAGGCCAGGCCCTTATCTTCGCGCTTGATGACTTTCAGCTGATGATGCGCCTGGCTTGCAACCTGCGCGAGGTGGGTAACGCACAAGACTTGTCGACTGCCACCGAGTGTGCGCATCAGCTCGCCAATGGCCTGTCCAACCGCGCCACCCACCCCGGCATCGGCCTCGTCGAAAATCAGGGTCGGCGTTGGGTTGCTTTGTGCAGCGGCGGTGCTGATCGCTAAGGCGATCCGGGAGAGTTCGCCGCCTGATGCGCTTTTGGCCAGCGGTCGGGCCTGTCCGCCAGCGTGCGCTTGCCAGAGAAAGCTCAGTCGATCCATGCCATAGCTTTGCGGCTCAAGCGCTTCAAACTGAAGGTTGAGCCGGGCCTTGGGCATTCCCAGCGCAGGCAAGAGCGCGTTAACCGCCGATTCGAAGGCTTTCCCCGTCTGCTCACGCTGTTTGCGCAGCTCAAGTCCCTTGGCCTCAAGCGCTGCGCGCGCGATTTCAGCCTCTTGTGCCAAGGCGTTGAGGTCACTCAACTGCTCGAGCTGCAAACGCTCGTGCTGGTACTGAGCCTGTTGTTCGGCAAGCGCTTCGGGCGGGATCCTGAGCTTTCTCGCGGTTTGGTGCAACAGGCTCATCCGCGCTTCAAGCTGGGCAAAACGCGCCGGGTCGGCCTCGGTACGGTCAAGATCGCGCCGCAACTGCTGAGCAGCCTCATCAAGCTGAATGCGCGCACCATCCAGCAAGTCAACGCTTGCCTGGAGCGCCGGGTCAAACTCAAGCATGTGCTGCATTTTGCCGACGATACGGTGCAGCTTGCTCAGCATCGCATCCTCATCGTCTGCACACTGCTCAAGCGCACGGTGAATCGCCTCCTTCAGTTTTTCGCCGTGCGAAAGTCTGTGGTGTTCGGTCTGAATCTCCTGCCACTCGTTGACGCGCGGCGCGACTTCCTCAAGGGTTTCCAGCATCCACTGCAATTGTTCAAAACGCGCCTGACCCTGGGTTTTGAGATCGCAGGCTTGTCGATAGCGATCCTGCGTCGACTGCCAATGTTCATAGGCCTCACGATAGCTCTCAAGCAGCCTGCTGTGCTGACCGTATCGGTCAAGGCATATTCGTGCCGCATCGCTGCTTGTGAGCGTTTGCGAGGCCTGCTGTCCGTGCGTGCTGATGAGCTGGTTTGCAATATCACGCAGTTGCTGCATTGTCGCTGGGTGACCGTTGATATAAGCCTTAGAGCGGCCATCAGCCTCAAGCGTGCGACGCAATAGCAGCTCACCGTCATCGCCCTCCAGATCTGCGGCAAGCAGGCTTGCATGCACCGGATGGTCAGGAAGGATTGCAAAGGCTGCGGCCAACTCAGCGCGCTTGGCGCCTTGGCGAACCATCTTGGGGTCGGCGCGTTCGCCGCTCAAAAGACCCAGCGCATCGATCAGAAGCGATTTCCCAGCGCCGGTTTCGCCGGTAAACGCTGTAAAGCCCTCGGCGAGCTGTATTTGGGTCTCTGCAACGATCACAAAGTTGCGCAAATGCAAGCTGCTGAGCATGTCAGTATCTTGGGGTTTCGTACAGGGGCGGTTCGTGCCAATTGAGTTTTGAGCGCAGGGTACCGAAATAGCTGTAGCCCTTGGGATGGACGAGCCGCATGGCATGCGGCGCACGTTGAATATGGATGTCGTCATCAATATGCAAGTCTGAAAAGACCTGCATATCGCCCGAGACTCGAGGCTCTCTGCCTTCGACCACGCGGATGGTGATGGACACATCATCGGGTAAGCAGATCGGCCGATTAGACAGGGACTGAGGCGCAATAGGCACCAGAATAAATCCATGCAGTCTCGGGTGAAGTATGGGTCCGTTGGCCGACAAGGCGTAAGCGGTCGAACCGGTTGGGCTGGCGACAATCAATCCATCGGCGCGCTGGGTTGCCATGTGTTCGCCGTCGACTTCGACCTCGAGCTCGATCATGCCCGCTCGGGAAGAGCGGTTGACCACCACATCATTGACGGCAAGCGTTGACCATACGCGAACGCCATCACGAGTGACTGTCGCCGAGATCAGTCCCCTGCGCTCGATGGCGTAGTCCCCATCAAGTACCGTTTGAAGGCCTTGTTCCCATTGACTCAAAGGAATATCGGTCACAAAGCCAACCCGCCCGTGGTTAATCCCCAAAAGCGGCACTTCCTTGGGCCCGATCTGGCGCGCCGCACCGAGCAAGGTCCCATCGCCCCCGACCGAGACGACCAGATCTGCGATCGCAGCGATATCGGCAAAACTGACCGACCGCACCGCAGTCAGCCCGAGTCCTGAGACCAGCGAGGCCTCCGCAAGCACCTCAACGCCGCGGAGTCTGAGCCAGGTCACCATGCTCGATAAGGTTTGATCCAATCCCGAGGTCTGCGGGCGTCCGACGAGGGCGATCTTTTCAAAGCGCAGTGGCATGACTTTGATTACACCATAGTTGCGCTTAGAATTTTACCGATCATGGATCACCGTTCTCGTTTGCTGCTGAAGGCGCTGGTTGAGCGCTACATCCTCGACGGACAACCCGTCGGGTCGCGGACTTTGTCACGACACTCCGGGCTTGATTTGTCGCCAGCGACCATTCGAAACGTGATGGCGGACCTTGAAGACATGGGCCTGATCGCCTCGCCGCACACCTCGGCTGGAAGAGTGCCCACCCCGCGTGGTTATCGCCTCTTCGTCGATAGTCTTCTTACCGTCAAGCCTATCGAGGTGGAAAAAACCGAAGCGATGCAGGATTGCTTGCAAAGCGCGGACCCGCAGCGGGTTCTTTCCTCGGCGGCCAGCCTTTTATCCTCATTGTCGACTTTCGCAGGCGTGGTGATGACCACGCGCCGAAGTGCAAGGTTTCGGCAGGTCGAGTTTTTAAGGCTTAATGCGCAACGCTTTTTGCTGATTATCGTCACCGATCAAGGTGATGTGCAAAACCGGATTCTTGTCACAGACCGTGACTACAGGCAGGAGGAGTTGGTGGAGGCGGCGAACTACATCAACCAGAATCTTGCAGGCCTTGGTTTTCGGGAAATTAAAAGTAAGTTGCGCAAGGAGCTTCAGCATTTGCAGCTCGATATTTCGGCCCTGATGCAGGCGGCGGTGCAAACCTCGGAGTCGGCGCTCAACGAAGAAAGCGACCCGGTGGTGATCTCGGGGCAGCGTAATTTGCTCGGGGTGAGCGATTTGGCGGACAACATGGAGCGTTTACGCCGGCTCTTTGATGTTTTCGACCAGAAAACATCGCTGCTCCAACTGCTCGATGCATCGAGCCGAGCCAAGGGCGTGCAAATTTTTATCGGCGGTGAATCGGACTTGGTACCGATGGACCAGTTATCGGTTGTGGTTGCGCCTTACGAAGTCGATGGCCGCATCGTCGGAACCCTCGGCGTGATTGGTCCCACGCGCATGGCCTATGAGCGCGTGATACCGATTGTGGACATCACCGCAAGGCTTGTGTCGGGTGCGCTCAATCATCTCAACTACGAGCTGGCGGTGCGCTCGGGTTAGCAGAAGGCCCATGAAGCACTTGGGCATTCGGGCATCGGTTACCCTTGCCGCATGTCAGGGGCTTCGTCATCCTCGAGGTACACGGCCTCGTCCAGTTTCCGCCATGATCAAACACCGGTCGATGCGGTCTTGATGGTGCAGCTTGGTACGCCTAAGGCTGCCGAAGCTCCCGCGGTGAGGCGTTATCTCGCTCAGTTTTTGTCGGATCCACGCGTGGTTGAAATCCCGCGTCTGCTTTGGCTTTTTATCCTTCACGGCATCATCTTGCGTTTTCGGCCTGCCGCTTCGGCAAAAAAATACGCTTCGATCTGGACCGATAAGGGCTCGCCGCTGGCTTTGCACACGCAAGCCCAGTGCGACGCGTTGAGCCTGCGCATGCAGTCAAGCTATCCGGGCCTGATGGTCCGTTATGCAATGCGTTACGGCGATCCGTCGATCGCCTCGGTGATGCGAGAACTTCGCGAACAGGGGATGCAACGCCTGCTCGTGCTGGCGATGTATCCGCAGTATGCCGCGTCGACCACCGCGACGGTCTGGGACGAAGTGTTCAATGAATTAAAACGATGGCGGAATTTGCCTGAGTTGCGCATGCTGCGCGGCTTTCATCGCGATAAGGCTTATATCGATGCGCTGGTTTCACGCATTCAGGAACATTGGGCCGAGCACGGGCGCGGTGAAAAACTGGTTTTCAGCTTTCACGGTGTGCCCAAGCGCAGCCTCTTAATGGGCGACCCCTACCACTGCGAATGTCATGTTACAGCCCGGCTGGTTGCCGAGCGCTTATCGCTGAGTGCAGAGGCTTATCAGGTGACCTTTCAATCGCGATTTGGGCGCGCCGAGTGGTTACAGCCCTACACTGAACCGACGCTGATAAGCCTTGCTGAGGGCGGACTCAAGCGGGTCGATGTATTTTGTCCGGGCTTTGTATCGGATTGCCTTGAGACGCTCGAAGAGATTGCGCAGGAAGCACACCATGCTTTTTTGGAGGCCGGCGGCGAGGTGTTCAGCTACATTCCCTGCCTGAATGACCGCCCGGATTTTATTGAAGCGCTTGCGCAACGCATCCATGCAGCAACCGGGGATTGGCAAATTCCGGTGCGCAGCCCTGCCTGCATCAAAAGCGACGACGAACAACGTCTTTTGCGGGCCAAGGCTATTGGCGCCGATCGCTGAGTCAGCGATCGGTCGTGCTTTGCCGGTTCACGAGTCGGAACGACGCTCTGCGGTCGAATTTAACCGCCAGACGGACTTGAATATGGCCAACAACGCCCCACCTGCAAGCACGTGTGACACACCTCCAAGGTTTAGACGATGTCAATCAACCCTCCCAATGCCTACCCTGACGTCCAACCGGGCGCCCAATCTGGCGCCCACCGCGACGCCTATCCCAAGGCCTCCGCAAGCACTTCCGAAAGCAACCCATCAAAGACCGCTTCTACTCCCATCGACTCCGATCAAGAGGAGGCAGGCGACCAAGGGCAGGACAAGCTTCAATCGAGCGGTGATAGGCAACCGAGCGACGAATTGCATGCGAGCGCTGACGCGCATTCGAGCGGTGATGCGCATTCCAGCGCCGACATGCGTGATCCACCCGCTGCTGACTTTGACGGCTTGAGCGATTCGCGGTCTGGCGATTTCGCGGAATCCGCCCCGGCTGCCGGTGACCCCGGCAGAGCCGACAGCCCGAAAGACCTCGATCAGGAGCTCAGCCGGGTTCGCGCGCAGCTTCAAGAGGCGCAAAGCCAGCTTTTGCGTGGCTTGGCCGACATGGAGAACCTGCGCAAGCGCACCGCCATCGAAGTTGCCAATGCGCACAAGTACGCGGTGGAGTCCTTTGCCGAATCATTGGTGCCTGTGCTCGACAGCCTGGAGCTAGCGCTGAAGGTTGACAAACCGAGCGTCGAAGCGCTTAAAGAGGGCGCCGAGGCTACCTTGCGGCTTTTACATACCGCGTTTGGCAAACATCACCTGCTTGCGATTGAGCCGGTGGGCGAGCGATTCGATCCGAATCGCCACCAGGCGATTTCCATGGTGCCCGGTACGTCAGTAACGCCTGCGGTGGCTGCAAACCATGTGGTCACTGTGTTGCAAAAGGGTTATCTCATTCACGAGCGGGTCTTGCGCCCGGCGCTTGTAACGGTTGCTCAGGCTTGATTGCCTGGCAGCCTGGTGGATCGGTCTTGTGATTTCCACAGCTGTCTCCATCTTCAAACACAGATCAGTCTTCAGATTCTTCAAGGAACAGCAACATGGCAAAAATTATCGGTATTGACCTTGGAACAACCAATTCATGCCTTTCGGTGATGGAAGGCGGTACTGCAAAGGTGATTGAAAACGCTGAAGGCGCAAGAACGACGCCTTCGATCGTGGCCTACATGGAAGACGGTGAAATTCTGGTCGGTGCGCCAGCCAAGCGGCAGGCGGTCACGAATCCGCGCAACACCTTGTACGCCGTCAAGCGCCTGATCGGTCGCAAGTTCGATGAACCCGAGGTGCAAAAGGACATCGGCCTGATGCCTTATGGCATCGTGAAGGCCGATAACGGCGATGCATGGGTACGAGTGCGCGAGGAACGGCTTGCGCCACCGCAAATCTCTGCCGAAGTCTTGCGCAAAATGAAAAAGACCGCCGAGGACTACCTGGGCGAGGAAGTCACCGAGGCTGTGATCACCGTGCCGGCTTACTTCAATGACAGTCAGCGTCAGGCTACCAAGGATGCCGGCCGGATTGCCGGGCTGGAAGTCAAGCGGATCATCAACGAACCCACCGCAGCCGCGCTCGCCTTCGGTCTGGACAAGGCAGGCGGTGCCGATCGCAAGATTGCTGTCTACGACCTCGGTGGCGGCACCTTCGATGTGTCGATCATCGAGATCGCCGATGTCGACGGCGAAAAGCAGTTTGAAGTCTTGTCGACCAACGGTGACACCTTTTTGGGTGGCGAGGATTTCGACCAACGCATCATCGACTACATCATTGCGGAGTTCAAAAAAGAGCAGGGCGTTGATTTATCAAAGGACGTGCTGGCCCTGCAAAGGCTTAAGGAATCGGCAGAGAAAGCCAAAATCGAGCTGTCTTCGAGTCAACAGACCGAACTCAATTTGCCCTACATCACGGCTGATGCCAGTGGTCCCCGGCATTTGAATTTGAAGATGACCCGCGCAAAGCTCGAGTCATTGGTCGACGAGTTGGTTGATCGCACGATCGAACCTTGTCGTAAGGCCTTGAAAGACGCCGGTTTGAAGACCGCAGATATTCACGATGTGATCCTTGTGGGCGGCATGACTCGCATGCCCAAGGTTCAGGAAAAGGTCAAAGAGTTTTTCGGACGCGATCCGCGTCGCGACGTCAACCCTGACGAAGCGGTCGCAGTCGGTGCTGCCATTCAGGGTGCGGTGCTTTCTGGCGATCGCAAAGATGTGCTCTTGCTCGATGTCACGCCGCTTACCCTCGGCATTGAAACCCTGGGTGGTGTGATGACTGCAATGATCAAGCGCAACACCACCATTCCCACCAAGCATTCGCAAGTCTTCTCGACTGCCGAAGACAACCAGCCTGCGGTCACGATCAAGGTGTTTCAGGGCGAACGCGAGATTGCAACCGGCAATAAGATGCTGGGCGAATTCAATTTGGAGGGTATCTCGGCGGCACCGCGCGGTATGCCGCAAATCGAGGTGACCTTCGATATCGATGCCAACGGTATCTTGCATGTCTCGGCCAAAGACAAAAATACCGGCAAGGAAAACAAAGTCACCATCAAGGCAAACTCCGGATTGTCTGAGGACGAAGTCCAGAAAATGGTGAAAGAAGCGGCCACTTACGCCGATGACGATCGCAAGCGGGTTGAACTGGCCAATGCGCGTAATCAGGCCGATGCGATGATTCATTCGGTGAAAAAGTCGCTCGAAGAGCAGGGCGCAGGCCTTGAGTCGACCGAGAAGGCACGCATCGAGGCTGCGATTGCCGAGGCTGAGCAGGCGATTCAGTCCGATGATAAAGCGCAGATCGATGCAAAACTTGAGGCCTTGATGAAGGCTTCGGAAAAGCTTGCGCAAACAATGGCGGCCTCTCAACAAGCCGCAGCGGCCGCCGCCGCTGCCGGGGGTGCTGGGGCAGCGCAAGCGGGCGCCAAAGGCGCTGCGGGCGAGAAAAAAGATGAGGATGTGGTCGATGTAGACTTCAAGGAAGTCAAACGCGGCTGACCGGCCCGATGAAGGTAAACCATGGCCAAACGTGATTATTACGAGGTGCTTGGCGTTGCTAAGAATGGCAGCGACGATGACATCAAGAAGGCTTATCGGAAGCTGGCGATGAAGTTTCACCCGGATCGTAATCCGGGTGACAAAACGGCTGAAGACAAGTTCAAGGAGCTCAACGAGGCCTACGCAGTACTTTCGGATGCGCAAAAGCGCGAGACCTACGATCGTTTCGGTCATGCGGGCCTTGATCCTTCTCAAGGCGGGGCGGGATTTGGGCGGGGCGGCGCTGATTTTGCCGACGTCTTTGGCGATATTTTTGGCGATATTTTTGGTGGTCGAGGTCAGCGCGGTGGCCGTAGTAATGTTTATCGCGGTGCCGATCTGCGCTACTCGATGGAAATCGGCCTTGAGCAGGCGGCGCGAGGCTTTGCAACCGAGATCCGGGTGCCGTCCTGGGAAAAGTGCGAACTCTGCGCAGGTAGTGGCGCCAAACCCGGAACCAAACCAGAGACCTGTGGCACCTGCGGGGGCGCTGGTAATGTGCGCGCCCAACAAGGATTTTTCTCAATTCAGCAAACCTGCCCGACCTGCCATGGCACAGGCCGGATGATTCCCAACCCTTGCACAGCCTGCGATGGCGTGGGCCGCACAAAGCGCACCAAGACGCTTGAGGTGAAGATTCCCGCGGGTATTGACGATGGCATGCGGATACGCTCGTCTGGCAACGGCGAGCCTGGTGTCAACGGTGGACCAGCGGGTGACCTCTATGTTGAGATTCATGTGCGGGAACATCCGGTGTTTCAGCGTGATGGCGACGACTTGCATGTGGTGGTTCCGGTGCGCATGACGATGGCTGCGCTTGGTGGGCGCTTGAAGGTGCCAACACTCGATGGCAGCGTGGAAATTGATCTTCCAGAAGGCACGCAGCCTGGTCGTAAGCTGCGCCTTAAAGCCAAGGGGATCAAGGGTGTGCGCTCGCAGGAAGTGGGTGATTTGTATGCACATATCGAGATCGAAACACCGGTGCGATTGACTGACCGCCAGCGTGAAATACTTGCGGAATTAGATCGGTCTTTATTGGATAACGACAGACACAGCCCGAAGGAAAAGTCCTGGACCGATAAGGTGAAGGATTTTTTCAAATAAGCTTTCCTTCGTTCGCAAGGCCTAAGCTATCGATGCCTCCCGGTGGGCGTCGCCCTAGCGTGATCGTGCGCTGCAAACGACTTCAATCAGCGCGCTAACAGGCTCGCGCTAATAGGCTCGCGCTACCAGGCCATCTGGGCGGTCATTGCCTTGCTGCCGTCCGCTTTTTGAATCGCGCACTCGGCCACAAGCCCCACATCTGGCGTGCCTGCGAACTCGGCCCTGAGCCCTGAGGGTAGCCTTTGTGTTTGAAGCATGTTTGCAAGCAGGCTGTCTTCAGGCATGACATCCGATTGACGTGACAGAATTTCGATCACTTCACCGTCATAAACTGGCGACAGTGCCCGAAACGCGAAGTACGTTGGCCTTTGGCAGTTTGACTGGTACCAGGCAAGGGTTCCCATCAAACATGCCATCAAGGGGCCGTGCACAATCAATCCGGGATACTTCTCGATCTCAAGGCAATGGCGACGATCGTAGTGAATTTTGTGACTGTTAAAGCTAAGGGCCGAATAGCGAAACAACAAGACCTCATCGGGTTGCATGGTGCAGCGTACTTCCTTGGAGCCGCGCTTTTGCGCCTCGGCGCAGGCTTGTTGCAGCGTCATCGGCCACACCGGGGCCCGGTAGGGTCCGAGGGGAATTGGAGTATCGATCTGAGGAATATCACGATAAACGATGTCGTGCTCCTCTGAAAGAACGAGCCTTGTGTCGCGTTTCCACTGATGGCCGACGGTAACGAAGACAAGGCTGCCGCTGCGACCCGTTTTCGACTCAACGGAGACCACCCTTGACTCGCGGTTGATCGGATCTCCAATCCGGAAGTCATCATGCCAATGCAGTCGGCTTCCAGCCCACATGCGACGCGGCAAAGGAACCGGTGGCAGAAAGCCGCCCCTTGCGCTGTGTCCGTCGGGCCCGGCCTGATGCATTGCACTGATCGGGGTAGCGAAGCACCAGTGCCAAAGCGGCGGCAAGACGTTGTTTGCGACAAAGCGGTGGTGATCAAGATCAAAGCTTGCTGCAAGTTGTTGCACCCTTTGTACTTCGACACAATCGCTTGCCACTTCGGTGCGACCCAGCCAGGCTCTGAGCGCTTGCAGATCAACTGGCAGACTTGGGGTTTGCATAGTGCTGGCTTGGTTCATCAGTAACCCTTGAATTGAGCGGCTCGACGCTCTTTGAAAGAGGCAACGCCCTCGGCTGCGTCCTGTGTTGAGGCAAGCTTTGATTGCAGGCTTTGCAAGTCTTCAATGGCGCTGGCGCGTCCCGCCTCCACGGACTTGAGCAGATTTGCACGGCTTGCAATCACAGCCAGCGGTGCATTAGCAGCGATCAGGATGGCCAAAGTCCTGGCCCGGTCCTGGAGTTTCGCTGCCGGGACGACCTCTTGCACATAACCGGCACGCAATGCTTCTTGTGCACCAAATTCGCCTGCGACCAGCAAGTGGTAAAGCGCTGTGCCGCTGCCAGCGCGCTCAGCCATTCGGATGGTTGCACCGCCGGTGGCCATGATCCCGCGCTTGACCTCGAGTTGCGAAAAGCGGCAGTTGTCAGCCGCAACGACCATATCAGCGGCCAGCATCAGTTCGATGCCTAGCGTGAAGCAAATCCCTTGCACCGCAGCAACCACCGGTTTGCTTCGACGCGGCTCGCGCAAATCGAATGGATCGATCAGATCGGGCGGCCACATCGATCGACCTTCGCGCATTGCATCGGCCCATCGAGGAAGGTCTAGACCTGCGGTGAAATGATCGCCTGCGGCGCACAGCAGAGCCACACGCAGATCGGGATCCTTCTCAAGGCGGCTGTAGGCCTGCGCAAGCGCGAGCCCCATTTCCGGAGTGAAGCCGTTTCGCTTTTCGGGCCGATTCAAACGGATGATGAGGAGATGGCCATCAGCGATGGCGTCCACGCGGCCTGCGTCGGGCTGCTGTACTTCCAAAGCGATCTCCTTGCTTGGGTCGGCTGATCTGAAAACGCGCTATTCTCGTCGCATCGACAGGTAGCAGGCAAGCCAGGCGCGCCTCTAAGGGTCCGATAAGCGAGGGGAGTGATGCAAATGACAACACGCAGTAATGCGCAAGAGTTCGCCAGAGCCCAGCAAAGCCTGGTCGGTGGCGTCAACAGTGCTGTTCGCGCTTTTAGAGCGGTGGGTGGCACGCCACGATTTATCGACCGAGCGCAAGGCGCCTACATGTGGGATGTTGAGGGTAAACGCTATATTGACTATCTTGGTTCCTGGGGCCCCATGATCGTGGGCCAGGCGCATCCGGTGGTGGTCAGAGCCGTTCAGGAGGCTGCTTTAAGGGGGCTGTCCTACGGTGCGCCCAACGTGATGGAAACCGAGTTAGCCGAGCGCATGAAGCAAATCCATCCGCATATGGAGCGGGTGCGATTCACCAGCTCGGGAACCGAGGCTGCGATGTCTGCGCTTCGACTGGCGCGCGGTGCAACCGGTCGCACCAAAATCCTCAAGTTTGAAGGCTGTTATCACGGCACGGCCGATAGCTTGCTCGTGAAGGCCGGCTCGGGTGCGCTGGCTTTTGGCACACCCAGTTCGGCTGGCGTTCCGGCCGATCTCGCTCAGCACACCTTGGTTGCAAGTTATAACGATTTGCCGAGTGTGCAAGCGCTTTTTGATCAATATCCGGGTGCGATTGCCTGTGTGATGGTCGAGCCTTTGCCTGGCAACATGAATTTGATGATGCCAGAGCCGGGGTTTCTTGAGGGCTTGCAGTCGCTGTGCCGTCGCGACGGCGCATTGTTGATTTTCGATGAAGTGATGAGCGGCTTTCGCGTTGCCTTGGGCGGAGCTCAGGAAGTGACAGGCATCACGCCCGATGTGTCAGCCTTTGGCAAGGTCATTGGCGGCGGTATGCCGGTGGGCGCTTTCGGCGGCCCGGCGGCTGTGATGGAGCATATGGCGCCCCTGGGACCGGTTTATCAGGCAGGCACCTTATCGGGTAACCCGATTGCGATGGCTGCCGGGCTTGCAACGCTTGACTTGATACAGACAGCAGGATTTTTTGAGGCACTGTCAGCGAAAACATCGCATCTGATTCAAGGGCTCAGCGATGCTGCTGCACATCACAAGCTTGCCTTCAGCGCTCGCAGCGTGGGCGGTATGGCCGGTATGTATTTCATGTCGAAGGCGCCGCGAAATTTTGCGGAAATTCAGACGCAGGACAGCGACGCGTTCAAGCGCTTTTTTCACCGCATGCTCGAGCAAGGCGTTTACTTTCCGCCTTCGACGGTAGAGGCGTTTTTCACCTCATCTGCGCTCAGCGACGGGGACATCGATTTCACCGTGCAAGCAGCCGAGCGTGCTTTTGCTCAGGAGGCGGCCTCGCCACCGATGCCGCTAGCGACCCAGTGAAAGCCGCCGTCAACATACAGTATCTCGCCAGTCATCGCGCGGGAGAGATCAGAAAGTAAGAAAGCCGCGACATTGCCCACATCCTCAAGGTCCACATTGCGCCGGATTGGCGCATGCTGCTGGACATGTTCTAGAATCTTCGAAAAGCCCTTGATGCCGCTTGCTGCAAGCGTCTTGATGGGTCCGGCCGAAATCGCATTCACGCGCACACCTTGAGGGCTGAGCGATCCGGCAAGATATCGAACGCCGGCTTCCAGGCTTGCTTTTGCCAAACCCATCGTATTGTAGTTGGGCACCATGCGCTCGGCTCCAAGATAAGACAGGGTCACGACCGATGAGGGCGCTTTGACGAGCATCGATTGCGCCTGCTTGCAAACCGCAATCAGGCTGTAGGAGGACACATCGTGGGCGATGCGAAAGGCCTCGCGTGATACGCCCTCCAGAAAATCGCCGGCAATAGCCTCGCGCGGCGCAAAGGCAATCGCATGCACCAGGCCATCGAGACGGTCCCAGTCAAGCGCAAGCCTTTCAAAAAGACTTGCAATTGCCGCATCATCGCTCACATCGCAGGGATACAGCCTATCGCTTCCGAGTGTTTGCGCCAGATCCTTCACCCGTTGTTCAAAGCGTTCGTTTTGGTAGGTGAATGCCAGCCTTGCACCTTGTGCAGCGCATGATTTGGCTATGCCATAAGCAATGGAACGGTTTGACAACACGCCCATGATTAAAATCTTTTTGTCTTGTAGCAAACCCATTTAACACTCCGGAAGCGATTGTGAAGAGGGTAGCCGAAGCATACGCTGTGCGGGTCAGGCTCACTTCGCTTGCATCCGCAACGCTTAACGCTAAACTCCGCTTAAGGGTGGCTGCCAACTGATCCGAGCCTAAGCTGCGGGTGCTTTGAGCAAACCTGGGGTGCCTGATCATGTTTGATTGAAACGGAGCGAATTTGTTCAAGCCTGCTTTTTTCGGACCCGAACCCTGCCGAGACCTTGTCCGGGCGCTGAGGGCAAGCCTGTTTGTCTGGTTGCGCTTGGGCAGCTTCATGCTTGCTCTGCTGCCCTGGGTCTCGCAGGCCACGTCCAATCCTGCTGACCCCAAAAAAGTTCTGAAAATTGCTTTTCCGATAGCTGAGTCAGGATTTGATCCGGTGCGTGTGAATGATCTGTATTCCAATACCGTCACCCATGCGCTCTTTCATACCTTGGTGACCTGGGACTGGATGGCAAAGCCCGCAAGGCTTGTTCCTTATGCGGCTGAGCGCATGCCGGAATTGAGCGAAGACGGCACAAGTTATACCTTTCGTATCCGCAAAGGCCTGCTATTTACGCCTGATGCGGCTTTCAAGGGTAAGCGGCGCGAACTCACCGCGGCTGATTTTGCCTACACCTTGAAGCGTCACGCCGATCCCAAGACCCGCTCGCCGCAGCTATCCGATCTTGAAGACAAGATTCTTGGCTTTGCCGAAGCAAACAAAGCTGCGGTTGCCTCCGGGCAGTTTGACTACGATGCGGAAATACCCGGAATACAGGTTCTGGATCGCTATACCTTGCGTATCAAACTGATACGACGCGAGCGAAATTTTCTGACCTTGCTTGCCAATCCCTACGCAGGTGGCATGGCCCGCGAGGTTGTCGACCACTACGGCCTGGAGGCCGTGATGTCCAACCCGGTCGGAACCGGACCTTATCGGATTGAAAAATGGGTGCGCGGTTCCAAAATCATTCTGGCGGCCAATCCGGACTTTCCCGCTTTCACATGGGATTTTGAACCCACGCCGGGCGACGAAGTCGATCAACGAGTTGCTGCGCAAATGCGAGGGCGCACGATGCCGCAAATTGGCAAAGTCGAAATCAGCATCATTGAAGAGCCCCAGTCGGCCTGGCTTGCTTTTAGCAGCAAGTCCATCGACAGCATCGCAGTACCACCTTCGTTCATCGAAAAAGCGCTCGATGCCAACAACCGCTTGTTACCCAACTGGGTCGACCAAGGGGTTGGGATGTATCGCTCGGTTGAACCTGATATTCGCTACCAGTTCTTCAACCTGAAAGATCCGGTGATTGGAGGCTATAGCAAAGAGAAAATCGCCCTGCGTCGCGCCATCATCATGGGTTACGATGTTGATGAGGAAATCCGGGTGATTCGCAAGAATCAGGCGGTCAAAGCCGAACAAATGGTGGCGCCCGTGATACCGGGCCACGACCCGAACTACCGCAGCATTGTCCGCTACGATCCGGGACTTGCAAACGCCTTGCTAGACCAATTCAATTATCGAAAGGGCGCTGACGGTTATCGGAATCAGCCCGACGGAAAGCCCTTGGTGTTTACGATTTATTCCACCACCAATTCGATCGACCGTGAACGTGATGAGTTATGGAAACGTTCGATGGACAGGATCGGGGTGCGGCTTGAGGTTAAAAAAGACAAGTTTCCCGAGTTGCTCAAACAGGGTAAGCAGTGTCAGATTCCCTCCTGGGCGCTTGGCTGGACGCGATCCTCCGAATCGGAGTTCGTGATGAAGCTGCTTTCATCGAAAACGATTGGCCAGAACAATTACGCTTGTTTTGAATCCAAAGCCTACGACCAGTATTTCGAGGATTTGAAGCGCTTGCCTGACGGACCCGAACGCACCAGGGTGTTACACAATATGTATCGTCTGATGGAAGTTTATGGCGTGTTGGGCCTGAGTTCAACATCGATTGCCACCCGCTTGCATCATCCCTGGGTTGAAGGTTATCGCAAACACCCTTTGCTGCTTTCTGATTTTCACCTGATGGATATTCGTAAGCCTTAAACATGCTTGGCTATGTGATCCGACGCCTCTGGCAAATGATTCCCACCATGGCCGGCGTGATTCTTCTGGTTTTTGTATTGTTCAATTGGGTGGGTGGCGATCCAGCCTATGTGCTTGCCGGCCTGATGTCGAGTCAGGAGCAAATCGCCAGTATCCGAAAAGAGCTCGGCCTTGATGAGCCGATGCACAGGCAGCTGTGGATCTTTGTGCAACAGGTTGTTTTTTTCGATTTTGGGACGAGCTGGACCACCGGCGAGAAGGTTTCACAGATTTTCGCCACGCGCCTGCCCGCCTCATTGACCGTGGTGGGTCCGCTGCTTGTGATTGAGACGCTGATTGGGGTGGTGATCGCGGTCGCGGTTGCATGGCTTCGCGGCACATGGATCGATCGCGGCGTGATGATGTTATGCACCCTGGGGATGTCGGTCAGCATTCTGGTTTTTATCATTGTCGGTCAGTATTGGCTCGCTTACCGTTTGAACTGGTTTCCGGTTCAAGGCTGGGGTGACACGCTAAGCAGCAATTTGCTGGTCTATGCGCCCCTGCCGATTTTGCTTGGACTTGTGGTGAGCATTGCGCCCAACACGCGCCTATTTCGCAGCTTTATCCTCGATGAAATCGATCAGGATTATGTGCGTACTGCGCGAGCCAAAGGGATGAACGAGATCCGCGTGATGTTTATTCATGTGTTGCGCAATGCTCTGATTCCGGTGATTACCTTTGTGGTCTCAAACCTGCCCGGCTTGCTGCTGGGTGCATTTTTGCTGGAACGCTTTTTCGGGATTCCGGGGGTTGGTCGGGAGATCATTCTGGCGGTTGAGCGCAGCGACTTTCCGGTGATCAAGGCGGTCACCGTGTATGTGGCGCTTGCCACCATGATCTTCAACCTCATCGGGGACTTGCTCTATCGGCTTGCCGACCCCAGGATTCAGTTGAAATGATGGCGCAGCAAGCGGCGGAAGGTCGTGGCCTGTGGTCGCTTGCCTGGCAGCGCTTTCTTGCCGACCGTGTTGGGGTGGTGAGTGCGCTGCTTGTGATGCTCGGACTCCTGATCGTTGCGCTCAGCGCATCTGGCTTGATCGCATCGCAGTGGAGTCTTGAAGTGGCTATCGGGCACGCGCCGCCGCATTGGCTGAAAAGCCAGGCTGCGGGTTCAGGCGCAGAGCAACGCGACAAGGCTGGCGTCATGCCAAGCGGAGCGTCGCCAGCTGGCCCGACAGCGACCGATGTGATCGACCCGATTGCGCGCGAAATGCGCGAGATTGGCGCTACTGGAGCCGCACGATCAGCAGAGCCGCCGACGGGTAGCGATATTCAAGATCCGATAGCGAATGAGCTCAGTACGGCAGCCAAAAAACTGGGTCAGCAAAGACCGGTCCCGCTTGCCGAGCGGGCGCAGTCAACCCTGCTCGGCGCTGATAAGTGGGGGCGCGATGTGCTTGATAAAACCATCAAGGGTGCCGAGACCAGTATTTTGGTTGGGCTTTGTGCTGCTTTGATCTCGACGCTGTTGGGGAGCATCCTGGGTGCTTTTTCGGGTTGGTATGGATCCTGGATCGATGATTTGACAAACTGGATTTATAACGTTTTTAACGCGATACCGGGTATTTTGCTGATTCTTGCGATTGCTGCTGTGCTTGACTCCAAGGGGGTGTTGTCGGTCGTCATGATCCTGGGGGTCACCGGATGGACGGGGGTATATCGGCTGGTGCGTGGGGAGTATTTGAAGCATCGCGAACGCGATTATGTACGCGCCGCCTATGCGATTGGGGCATCACCGCTTCGACGCATGTTTGTTCATGTGCTGCCCAATGTCAGCCATGTGATTTTGGTTCAGTTTTCGCTCCTCACAGTCGCCTGTATCAAGGCCGAAGTGATTCTTTCCTTTTTGGGCTTTGGCGTGCCGGTCGACGGCGTCTCATGGGGCACGATGTTGACCGAGGCGCAAAATGACCTCTTATTGGGGATTTGGTGGCAACTGGCCGCTGCGACGCTCGCCATGGCGGTGTTTGTAACGGCCTTATCGCTGCTTACCGATGCCTTGCGCGATGCGCTTGACCCCAAGCTGACGCATTAAGGGACCATGTTCACCGAAGCTGTCAAGCCGCAAAGCGAGGAGCGACAAGCACTGCTCGAAGTGGTTAATCTCAGTGTCCGTTTTAAAAGTGCTGACGGAAGCCTTGTGCATGCCGTCAAGCGGGTGAGCTTCAGCCTGGCTGCCGAACGCACGCTTGCGATGGTGGGCGAATCCGGTAGCGGCAAGTCAGTCAGCTCGCTGGCGATCATGGGTTTGCTTCCGGCGCGAAGTGCACAGATCGATCCTGAGTCGGTGATTCGATTCAAAGGCCAGTCCTTGCTTGGACTGGATCGAGCCGCCTGGCGCAGAATTCGCGGTCGCAAAATCGCGATGATCTTTCAAGACCCGATGAGTTCGCTCAATCCGGTTTACACCGTGGGCGATCAGCTCGCTGAAATGCTTCGCATCCATGAAGCCAAGAGCCGCAACGAAGCTATGCGGCAAGCGCAAGCCTTGCTCGAGGAAGTCGGTATGCCCGAGGCAGCGCGCAGGCTGCATGCCTACCCGCACCAACTCTCGGGCGGTCAGCAGCAGCGGGTGATGATTGCAATGGCGATTGCCTGCGGTCCTGAGCTGCTGATTGCTGATGAGCCGACGACTGCGCTTGATGTGACCATTCAGCGCCAGATCCTGAGCTTACTTTTGCAACTCAAGCAAAGTCGTCGTATGTCGATGTTGTTCATCACCCATGATCTTGGCTTGGTGGGTGAGTTCGCTGATGATGTGATGGTGATGCGCAACGGGGAGGTGCGCGACTCCGGTTCTGCTGCTGAGATTTTTACCCAGGCGCGCGATGCCTACACCAAAGCGTTGATTCATTGCAGGCCTGATCCGATGACCCCGCGCACGCGTCTGCTCACGATTGATGACTGGCAGGAAACGCAAGCCACCGTCTCGGGCGCTGAGGATGAAGATCGGACCGTGATGCCGCATGAGCCTGCTCGCGATCCGATGAAAACGCAGATCGCCGCCGAGGCTGGCGATGAGCAGCCTCTGCTTGAGGTGATTGGTCTTCGAAAGGTTTTTGCGCGTCGCGTCGGGCTTTGGCGCAGCGACGATCTGGTTGCGGTTGACCATCTTTCGTTTCGCCTCTTCAGGGGAAAAACGCTCGGTATTGTGGGCGAGTCGGGATCAGGCAAAACCACCGCAGGGCTTTGCGTGGTGGGCTTGCATGAAGCAAGCGCCGGTCAGATACGTTTTGAGGGCAAGGATTTGCGCGGCATCACTGAGGCGGCCTGGATGCCCTTGAAGCGGCGTTTGCAAATTGTTTTTCAAAATCCCTACGCTTCGCTCAACCCGCGTTTTACCGTCGGGCAGATTCTCAGCGAGCCGATGTATTTGCATGGCGTGGGTGCCAGCAACGCAGACCGTGAAGCGATGGTCAAACAACTCCTGGATCGGGTTGGTTTGCCCGCTGCATCCGTCAACCGCTATCCACATGAGTTTTCGGGTGGCCAAAGACAACGCATCGCGATTGCCCGTTGTCTTAGCTTATCGCCCGATCTGATTGTCTGTGATGAAGCGGTGTCCGCGCTTGATGTCTCGGTGCAGGCGCAAGTCTTGAATTTGCTCAAGGATTTGCAGCGTGAACTTGCACTGAGCTACGTTTTCATTTCACACGACCTGGGCGTTGTTCGTCACATGGCAGACGATTTGATCGTCATGCATCAGGGTAAAGTCATCGAGCAAGGCTGCGCTTCAAGCATTTATAGCCATCCTGAGCAGCCCTACACCCAGGCTTTGCTTCAAGCGGTGCCGCGCGGTTTTCAGGCACATCAGGTCCAGGGCGCGTGAATCAGAATCGTATTTGGCTTTGGATCGTTAGCGTGCTGCTGCTTGCGGGCTGCGGTCGATCAAACGAGCCCGTCCCCAAACAATGGCTCGCTGAGAACACGCTTTTCACCTCGTATCAGGAAACACCCAAACATCTTGATCCCGCTTCATCGTACTCAAACAATGAAACGCCTTGGACTTATGCGGTTTACGAGCCTCCGCTCAAATACCACTACCTGAAGCGTCCCTATGAGCTCTTGCCAAGAACCTTGACATCGCTTCCGAAGGTCACATACATCAGCGCTGAGGGTAAGCCCTTGCCCCCTGATGCGCCAGCCGCGTTGATTGCAGAAAGCTGGTTTGATCTGGAACTGAAGCCAGGTGTTTTGTGGCAACCCCATCCGGCTTTCGCGCGCGATGCAAAGGGCGATCTTCGTTACCACAGGCTTACTGAGCGTGATCTGCGCGATAAAAACAAGCCGGCTGATTTTTCCGAGACCGGGACCCGCTCTTTGCTGGCTCAAGACTACGCTTATGCGATCAAGCGCCTTGCAACCACCCGGGTGAAGTCGCCAGCCTTCGGGTTTTTGTCGGAAAAGATTGTCGGCTTACAGGCGCTGGGTGAAACCATCAAGCAACACGACCAGGGCTTAAAGCAAGGCCTTCATGCGCGGCAGGCCGGCGTTTTTGGCGAACTGCCTTGGATCGACTTCAGAAATTTCGAGCTCGAAGGTGTAGAGGTGTTATCCGATCTCAAGCTGAGGATTCGGGTGATCGGCAAGTACCCGCAATTCAAGTACTGGCTCGCGATGAGTTTTTTCGCACCGGTCGCCTGGGAAGTCGATGCCTTTTATTCGCAAGCCGGAATGTCGCGGCGCAACCTCAACCTTGATACCTGGCCGGTTGGCACTGGCCCTTATCAGCTGACTGAATTTGTTCCGAATGCCCGAATGGTTTTAGAACGTAATCCGAATTATCGCGGTGAACCTTATCCTTGCGAAGGAGAGCCCGACGATGTTGAACAAGGTTTTTTGAAGGATTGTGGCCGGACAACGCCCTTTATCGACCGGATGGTTTCCTTCATCGAAAAGGAAGGGACTTCGGTGCATGCCAAGTTCATGCAAGGCTACTACGATGTACCCCAACTCGAACGCGGCGAACCCGGTGTGGGCTATCAGGTTTCGATCGAAGACGGCAGCGGTGTTGCCAGGTTACTCAAGGATCGCAAGATTCAGCTACCCAACACCATTCAAGTCGGTTTTTGGTATTTCGGCTTCAACTGGCTTGATCCGGTTGTTGGTGCCGGACGAACGCCTGAGGAAGCTGAGCGAAATCGCAAGCTACGCCATGCTTTTTCGATAGCTTTTGATATCGAAGAGTACATCGCGATTTTTGAGGACAATCGGGCGCAGGCCAATATGTCGCCGGTGGTGCGGGGCGTGTTTGGTGGTGACCTGATCCGGACCAACCCGGTGGTTTACAACGAAGCTTCAGGGCAGGTCAGGCGACGCTCGATCGAGGAAGCCAAGCGCTTGCTAGCCGAGGCGGGCTACCCCGAAGGACGGGACCGCATCACCGGTCGGCCTCTGGTGATCAATTACGATGTGCAAGGCGTGGGGCCCGGGTATCAGGCGCGTCTGGACTGGGTGGCCAGGCAATTTGCCAAGCTCAATGTCCAGTTGGAAGTTCGTAATACCGACTACAACCGATTTCAGGACAAGATGCGCAAAGGAGCTGCGCAGTTTTTTTTCTGGGGCTGGCTTGCCGATTATCCCGATCCTGAGAACTTTCTATTTCTGCTTTACGGCCCCAACGCCAAGGCAAAGAGTGACGGTGAAAACGCGGGGAACTACAGCAGCGCTGCCTTTGACAAGCTTTTTGAGCAAATGAAGGATCTCGATGACGGACCCCAAAGGGCTGCGCTGATTGCGCAAATGGTTCGGATTGTGCAGACCGATGCGCCGATGATTTTTGGCTGGTCAGAAGAGTATGCAGGTGCCTATCATCAGTGGCTTTATAACGGTAAGCCGTCCAACATTATCCGCGATCAACTGCAGTATTTGCGTATCGACCCCGCCTTGCGGCTCGAACGTATTGAGCAATGGAACCAGCCGCATCGCTGGCCCCTGTTGTTGCTCGCTGCCTTAGTCTTGCTCCTGGTCACGCCCGCGTTGCATGCCTGGCGACAGCGACAGCGCCAAAACGCTTTCGGTGAGGCTCAACCTGCAGTATCTGCTCAAGGTCGGCAGACATGAGTCTGACATGGGTACGCTTTCTGATACGCAAGCTGATTTATGCCTTCGCGGTGCTGATTGGCATCAATCTGCTGACCTTTGTCTTGTTTTTCCAGCTGAGCTCGCCCGATGATATGGCGCGCCTTCAACTTGGCGGCAAGCGCGTAACAGCCGATGCCATCGAAAAGTGGAAAGCTGAGCGCGGCTACGATAGGCCGCTTTACTATAACGATAAGGCAGAAGGTCTGGATCGTTTTAGCGATACCTTGTTTGTGGACTCGTCGTTGCGGATGTTTGTTTTTGATTTCGGCCGTGCTGACAGCGGTCGCGACATCGCCACCGAAATCAAGCGCCGCGCCGGTCCAAGTCTGGCCCTGGCCTTGCCAAGCTTTGTTGTCGGACTCGGCTTGTCGATCAGCCTTGCTTTAGGCCTTGCCTTTTTTCGGGCAACTTCCATTGATTTTTGGGGTTCGGTTTGCTGCGTTGTTTTGATGTCCATATCGTCATTATTTTTCATCGTGGCAGGTCAGTTTCTATTTTCGCGCCTGATGCAATGGCTTCCGGTCTCAGGCTTTAGCCCCACGGTGGATGCCTGGCGGTTTTTGCTGTTGCCGATCTTGATCGCAATCCTTGCGCGACTCGGGGGTGAAACCCGCTTTCATCGCAGCATTTTTCTGGAGGAAATCGGCAAGGACTATGTGAGGACGGCAAGGTCCAAAGGCCTGGATGAAGCCACTGTCTTGTTTGTTCACGTGTTGCGCAATGCCCTGATTCCGATTCTCAGTGCATCGGTCGCAATCATTCCACTGCTTTTTATGGGCAGTTTGATCACCGAGTCCTTTTTTTCGATTCCGGGTTTGGGTAGCTACCTGATTGAGGCGATCGGCTCGCAGGATTTCGCAATCGTTCGTGCGATGGTTTTTATCGGTTCTGTGCTTTACATCATCGGCCTCATTCTCACCGACATCAGCTACAGCCTCGCCGATCCGAGGATTCGGCTGCAATGATGCCGTCGATGCTACCTACCGATTGGCTGATTTGGGCCGTTGTGGCGGCGATCGTGGTCGCGGTGTTGCGATTGCGCAATCAGGCCATGCTGATGCAAAACTGGCAGAAAGTCTTTTTACGGCCCTCAGCGATGGTCTCTGGCGTGGTGCTTGCCTGTTTTGTGATCATTGCGCTCATGGATTCGATTCGATGGAGCGATCCGAGCAAACCCGGGACAAATGCTTTATCTGTACTCGATCATGTGCTTGCGCCGCTTGTGCAAGCGCGTGAGCGGCGCTACTCGGCGCCGCTCGCTTACCTTTCTTTTCGAAAGGAGTCCATCGAAAGGGATGGCAAAACGCTCCGTGATTACCCGCGCTTGAAGTTTGGTGGCGCTCATCTTGATGATCCCGAGAAACAATGGCTGAGTGATGTTTTAGAACGTTCTGCTTATGCAGTGGCAAAGGGCCTTTCGATGATTGTGCTTTTCGGATGGGTCTTAGGCCGGTTATTGCGTCAATCGATCTATCCCTGGCGTTCGGCCTTCGCCTGTTTTTCGCTAATCCTGCTTCTTTCACTTTGGGCTGCCGAGCTCTCTGCGGCTTATCATGTACTCGGTACCGATCGAACCGGCAACTCGGTGCTTTGGATGGCTCTGAAAAGTATACGCACAGCGCTGGTGATCGGGGTGCTCACCACCCTGGTGGTGCTTCCGCTGGCGCTCGGTCTTGGTGTGATGGCTGGATACTTCCGTGGGTGGATCGACGAAGTGGTGCAGTACATTTACACGCTGCTGTCATCGATCCCAGACGTTTTGCTGATTGCGGCTGCGGTTTTGCTGTTGCAAGTCACAATCGACAATCATCCTGATCTTTTTGCAAGCGCACTGGAGCGATCGGATGCCCGCTTGCTGTTTTTATGCTTGATCCTTGGTCTTACCGCCTTCACCGGACTTTGCCGGCTTGTGCGCGGTGAGGCGATGAAACTCCGTGAACTCGAGTACATCCAGGCGGCGAAGGCCTTTGGGGTTTCGTCCTTTGGGATTATCTCAAGGCATCTTGTTCCCAACCTGATGCATATTGTGTTGATCTCGCTGGTGATGCAGTTCTCGGGCTTTGTGCTCGCTGAAGCGGTGTTGTCGTATGTCGGCGTGGGCGTTGACCCAAAGACGCCGAGTTTCGGCGTGATGATCAATACCGCGCGCGCCGAACTGGCGGCAACACCGGTGGTCTGGTGGACGCTCACAACAGCCTTTGTCTTCATGCTCTTGCTGGTGCTGAGTGCGAATCTTTTTTCTGATGCGGTCCGCGACGCTTTTGATCCTCGCGCAAGGCAGCGAGCATGAGGACGCCGCAAACCAGCTTGATGGTTGAAGGCATGCGGGTTGCGCTTCCGCGGCTTGCCTCGGACAGCGGCGCTTATGATGTGATCGATCGGTTGTCGCTTTCCATCGACCAGGGGCAGACCTTCGCGCTGGTTGGCGAATCGGGCTCGGGCAAATCCATGACAGCGCTTGCATTGCTGCGATTGCTACCTGAGGGCTTGCGGATTCGTGAAGGCAAAGTGCTGATGGGCGACGATGATTTGTTCGCTTTGCGCGAGTCGGACATGTTGCGGGTGCGCGGTCGTCGGATCGGGATGATTTTTCAGGAGCCCTCAACAAGCCTTAATCCGGTGATGACAATCGGGCAGCAACTGCTCGAAGTCATCGAGCGGCATGGCCTGGCGCGTGCTGCCGCGGCGCGCGAACTTGCGCTCGAATGGTTTGCCAGGGTGGGGCTGCCGGAGCCCGAAAGGCAGTTGCATGCCTATCCCTTTGAACTCTCCGGCGGGCAAAAGCAGCGGGCGATGATTGCAATCGCGCTGGCTGCGCAACCGGAGCTGCTGATTGCCGATGAGCCCACAACCGCACTGGATGTGAGCTTGCAGGCGCAAATCATGGCCTTGCTCAAGCAACTTCAACAAGAGCGCGGTATGGCGATGCTGTTGATCACCCACGACCTTGCCTTGGTCTCTGATGTGGCCGATCACCTCGCGCTGATGTATGCCGGGCAGATTGTGGAGTCCCGAGCGAGCCGCGATTTTTTTGCCGAGCCGCGCCACCCGTATGGCCGGCTCCTGCTGCGGGCCCTGCCCAAGGCCAGTGATCGCGGGCGCGCTCTGGCTGCCATCGAGGGGCTAGTCCCTTCACTGCGCCAGACCTTTGCCGGATGTCGCTTTGCATCACGCTGTCCATGGGTGCTTGAGTCCTGCATGCATCAGCTGCCCACACTCAACGCTGAGCGGGGTGTGCGTTGTTTTCGGGATGCTGAGTTGGCCGCGAGCGGGGACCGACTCCGACTCGAGACCTTCGACAACAGGCCATCAAAGTCAGGCACCAAACTGCTTGAAGTCCGCGGCTTGGCTGTGCGGTATCGTCGATCAGGCGGCTGGTTCGAAGCCGTAGGCGGCGTAGACCTTGAGCTACGCCGTGGCGAAACGCTTGCGCTTGTGGGTGAGTCCGGTTGTGGCAAGACAACGATCGGCAAGGCCTTGATGGGTTTACTTCCCGAAGACGCCAAGCTTGAAGGTCAGGCCTTGTTTTCCGAAGATGGCCTGTCACTGATTCCGCGTGATCAACGCCGTCGATTGCAGATCCAGTTGCGGATGCAAATGATCTTCCAGGACCCTTTTGCCTCGCTCAATCCTCGCATGCGTATTCAACAGGTGCTCGAAGAGGGAATCCTGGCGCTGCGTCAAAGCCTGCAGGCTCAGGAGCGATCCGAAGCGATCAGGCTTTTGCTTGAGCAGGTTGGCTTGGAACCCGAGGTGTTGAACCGCTACCCGCATGAGTTTTCAGGCGGCCAAAGGCAGCGTATTGCGATTGCCCGTGCTCTGGCTGTTGAGCCAAGTCTTTTGATTTGCGATGAGCCGACCTCAGCGCTTGATGTGTCGGTGCAAGCGCAAATTCTGAATTTGTTGGTTCGGTTGCGTGACAGGCTTGGTCTTAGTTTGATATTTATAACGCATAACATTGGCGTGGTAGAGTATCTCGCCGATCATGTTGCGGTGATGCACCAAGGCCGGATCCTTGAACAGGGTCGGGCAGACGAGGTGCTTGAACACCCCAGGCAGGATTACACCCGCTCTTTGCTCGCATCGGTACCGCGCCTGCAACGCTGACCGTCTTTATGCGGATGAGGGTTTCTTGGCCTCAGCTGATTCTTGCGCTGCAGACTTGATGCCTTCGATAAGCCAGTCAATGCCGGTCTCCAGGCTCTCATCGATACGGCCCTCGCCGGTCCTGGCAAACGCCATGGCAAGTCGCAATTGCGGATAGGCCTTAAGGTTTTGGGGTTTGATCAAATGACCTTGCAGTGCGCGTCTTGAAAGCAGCAGCCCAAAGCCATCCACCACCGTCCCATAAATTCTGAACCAGTGCAGGCGTTGCTGCTCGGCGATGCCTGCTTGCGCCAAGCGTTCGAGGATCCATTCCATCAATCGAAGACTTTGTCCGTCACGCAAAAGGCGGCTGTAAATCAGCGGGGCAGTGCGAGGAAACTGGCTCGCAATGGCGGTGTGCTGCTGAAAGCAATCGCGCAGCGCCGCGTCCCAGGGCGATTCAACCCGTGGTCGCGCGCGCGTAACCAGTTCTTCGGCAACCGCATCGAGCAACTGCTCTTTTGATTTGAAATAGTGATACAGCGACATCGCCTCCACCCCGAGATGTCTTGCCAAGCTGCGCATGCTCAGCGTCTCGACGCCTGCCATTTCGATGCGGGTAATGGCTGCCAGCACGATGGTTTGGGCGCTGAGTTTTCGTGGGTTGGTCAAGTCGATCAAGGATGATTTCCATAGTGCATTCGGTGCTTGCGAACTCATGCTCAGCCTAGGCCTGCTCTGTCGGATCTGCCTGCTCTGCCTGCTCTGTCTGACCTGCCTGCTCTGCCTGACCTGTCCGTTTTGCAGCCATGATGGTGGATTCGAATCGCGAAAACTGTATCAAATCTTCCACAGCACCGCGAATGGCGCTTCGGAAATCGCACAACTTGCATGGGGCTCAAGACTTGTGGTGCCAAAGCATGAAACAAAACTGTCTTTTTTTTCTTTTCTCTGTCAGAATTTTTCCTAGCCAAGAGCCCTCAAGGCATCGAAGATCTAGGTTTGGTTGAGGGCTTTGTGGCGGTTTCATTGTGAAGTTTTTTTGCGAGCTTTTTTGTGATGAGTCATCGATGAGCCGCTTATTCAAAGCGCATCGATCCAATTATTTTCGAGGAGACCAAGTGATGTTTCGTAAGACGCCCATCAGCGCTTGTGTAGCGCTCTTATGTGCTGCCGGTGCAAGTTTTGTCTCCGCACAGGCAATTGCCCAAGGCACGGTCGAAGTAACGGGCTCGCGTATCAAGCGGGTTGATGCCGAGGGTGCTGTTCCGGTGACCGTAATCACCCGGGAGCAAATTGAATCGAGTGGCGTGACTTCGGTGGCCGAGGTGATGCGAAACGTGACCTTTGCAGCCGCTGGCAACTTCAGGCCGCAATCGGGTTCTTCCGCTCAAGCTTGGGCATCAATTGATCTGAAAGGCCTTGGCTCGGGCCGAACCCTTGTTTTGATCGATGGGCGTCGTGCGCCGAAGGGCCCGATGGTTGCGACCGCTGCAGACATGAATTCCATCCCGCTCGGTGCTGTTGAGCGGATCGAGATCCTTACCGACGGTGCATCTGCGGTCTATGGTTCAGACGCGATTGCTGGCGTGGTGAACATCATCACCCGCAAGGATTTTGAAGGTTTCCAGTACTCCTTTGGCTACACCAATCCCTCAAATCCGGGCGGAGAGCGCCGCGAAGGCTCGGTTTTATTCGGTACCTCCGGAAAAGACGGCAGGGTGTTGGCCGGAATTTCTTATAACGAGCGTGGCATGGTCTACACCCGCGATCGTGTCTGGGGTACTGACAAAGGCGTCTCGAGTTATGGCAACAACTACGTCACCAGCAAGGGCTTGATCGCAGTTCCCGGAGCTTGTACCGACAAGGACTTCTGGCTGACAAGTTCAAATACCTGCTCGTTTGACTTCAATTCGCGGGCTGCCGATGAGGCGCAGATCAAAAATGCTTCGCTTTTTGCACGCGGCGAATATAAAGTCAATAAGGATTGGTCGCTCTACGCAAACACCGGAGTGACTCGGGTGGAGAGTTTTGGCCGTTATGCGCCAACTCCAGGTGCGGTGGTGCTGAGTGCGACAAGCCCCAACAATATTGCTTCGCAAGTTGACCCCTCACTTGCGGGCAAGTCGGTGACTTTGCGCCACCGTTTTGCGGCAGCAGGGAACCGGGACACCAATACCGACAGCAATATTTATGACATGTTGCTTGGCACACAAGGCCAGATTGGCAGTGTTGCCATTGATGCCGGTTTTCGTTGGACTGATTACCAATATTTGGAACTTGGGCGGAACTATATCGTTACAGCGATCGCCACGCAGTTCATGAACTCGGGTGCTTACAACATCTTTAAACCCAGCGCTAACAGCGCCGACGTTTTGAATTCGATCAAGGCAACCATCGGCCGGGACTCAAACTTCAAGATTGCCGAGGTCTACGGCACTGCGACCGTGCCCTTGATGAAAATGGCTGGTGGGCAGGTGCAATTGTTGCTTGGCGGCGAGCGTCGTTTTGAGCAGTATCAGGATCAATACGACTCGCTGTCAGAGGGCGGTCAGATTCTCGGGTCGGCTGGTAATTCGGCTGGTGGCACCCGTGGCGTGACCTCGATGTTTTCTGAAGCCTTATTGCCTGTTGCCAGTGGCGTTGAGGTATCGCTCGCAGCCCGGCACGAAAATTACTCCGATTACGGCAGCTCTAATGCGCCCAAGGCTTCGCTTCGCTGGAAGCTCAGCAACAATCTGTTGCTGCGCGGATCGGTGGGTGCGGGTTTTGCTGCGCCCTCGCTTGACAAGATAACCCAGAAGGAATCATTCAGCGCCGAATCAGTGATCGATCCCAGAACCTATATTGCCTTTGGAGGCGCGGCATCGCAAGCGAGCACAAGGCAGGTTCAGGTTGATACTTACTACATCGCAAACCCCAAGCTTGCAGCCGAAAAATCCAAAAACCTGTCCCTGGGGTTTGTTTGGGATGTCGTGCCTCAGCTCAGCATCAAGGCAGACGTCTGGAAGATCGACGTGAGCGACAAGATTGCTCAAATCACGGCGCAGGGGATTATTAACCGGTCCAACGGTACCGATCCGCGGGCGATTCCCGCTGGGCTTGGCGTGACGCGTAACGCGGTTACGGGTGCGATTGAGCGTATCCAGGCTGGTTATGGCAACGAAGGTGAAATTGGTTTGCGGGGCGTTGACCTCACAGCTACGGCGCGCTACAAGCTGCTTGGCAAAGACATCGACCAGCGTTTGACCTGGTCGAGGATGAACAGCTACGTGGACGATGGTGACGAGCTTGCAGGAACAGCAGGTTTGCCCAAGGACAGGGTTGTTTTGTCGACCAAGATTCCCGTGATGCCAAAGATGGACTTCTTCTGGTACGCAAACTATATCGGACCGCATGGCGATGCAGAAGCAGGCACGCGCTACAGCGGGCACACATCGCAAGATGTGCAATTGATTTGGGATACTCCGATAAAAGGAGGGCGGGTGTCGGTCGGCGTGGTGAATCTGACCGGCTGGTACCCCTGTAAAGACGGTATCGGATCAGCCAACTGTATTCCTTATGATGGCCGGAACTTCAACTTCTATCTCTATGACTCTTACGGGCGCCAGCCCTACGTGCGTTTCACGCAGCGCTTCTAAAGTGGTCCAACCCGCATGCGAGGTTGATGCCTCACATGCGGACCGTCGGCTTACTGGTTCAAAAAATAGGGCAAAATCTTGGGTTTTGCCCTTTTTTGTTAGCCTTTGGCGACCAAATTCTTTTTATGACATAATGTCCTTACGACGTAAGGTTGTGACGTCCAAAGACTTGCACGGACCATGCAAAAGGACAATGGAAGACCTCAATACGAAATCCTAGGCGCTGATCGTCGAAGTCGAACGATGCATGCAGGGCGCCTCGGCTTGCAAATCTTGTTGCCTTCTTTAGGCCCAGGGAGATCAAAATGAAGTGTCGTTTCCAATCGCTATTGTTTGGCGATGCGCAGGGGCTATTAACAGCCTCAAGCTTCATGGCAGCAGCGAACTTCGCGGCCGTCTCGGCCGTCTCGGGCGTCTCGGGCGTCGCGGGTGTCTTGGGCTCCAAAGCTGACTTACGCAAATT
>Ga0214921_10000970_pt1 | contig 50423 bp, 38 predicted proteins | sample LL1505_MetaG_FD_177992 | JGI IMG/M metagenome (GOLD analysis project Ga0214921, IMG submission 177992) | Freshwater microbial communities from Lake Lanier, Atlanta, Georgia, United States - LL-1505 | ecosystem: Environmental > Aquatic > Freshwater > Lake | place: USA: Georgia | collected... | reverse complement strand
CAAGGATACTTAGACGAGTATCATTTTCGCTACAATAGAAGGAATAATTTAGGGACAATATTCGATTTACTTCTTGTGAAGTTTATAAATAATAGCCCTGTTCGCTTAAAATGAAGAAAAATAATGCGACCTAAACGCCTATACCTATTCAATAATTCAATAAAATTAAACTCAATGTCTTGAATAATATGTTCACCAGTTTCAATATCTCTCACTTGGTGACGGCTAAAATAATTAGGATTTGAACCAATATCAAACTCCAAAATACCAATAAAATAAGCAGGTTTTAATTTCTTATATTCCTTACCCTCAGATATTTGAGAAACATAACTATGAGAAGTATAGTATAAAATTCGCTTGTGAAAAAAATCTGCTTCGGCCACTTGCATCTCTACTAAAAAAGTATTCCCATTTTGGTCAGTCGCTTTCACATCCACAATGGTTGTTTTGCCTCCAGATAATTTAGGCAATTGGTATGGATTTGAAATCTCTACAGACGCTACTTTAATGTGATTAGGAAATTCCAACACTGCATTCAAAAACGAAATCAAAGAAATCTTTTTATTCTCGTTTCCGAATATTTTTCTAAAGGCAATATCGTTGGTTACATCTGCAAATTTCATAAGGTAAATTTACTAACAAGTAATTTGATTTGCAATATATTAGGGCTTTTTGAAGTCAAATTTTAAAGCGAAATATTTTCTACTCTATTTTACCATCCTTCCCAAATATCACCACAAAACTAAACAAAGAGCTCAAAAATGTAATGGGTGTAAAGATGTATTTTTCTAAGGGATAAATGGCGTATAGATTTCCCAATGTATTGAAAGCAAACACAATAGCTAAAAACCACCAAACTGATTTTGCGAAAATTGGATGAAGTTTGAGTTGAACTATTTGCAGGTGAATTCCTATAAAAACCATAAATAACAAATTGAGAATGAGTGAAAAAGTTTCAAAAACATACATTTCTTGCAAACTTCTTAGTCTTCCTCCCCAAGCCAATTTATAGGGAATAACTTGGCACATAATCAAAATATGATAGACAATTGCACCAGTAAATAGTGTAAATAAGATTTTATATGCTAACTTTTTCATTTGGATTTACTTATTCATTAAACTTTCAATTTCCTCTACTTCAATTGGGATATTTGCCATTAAATTTATGGGTTTGTCATTGGTAATTAAGTAGTTATTTTCCAATCTAATACCAATACTTTCTTCTCTGATATAAATTCCTGGTTCGCAAGTAAAAACCATTCCTGCTTCAAATTTTCTGTATCTAGAGCCTACATCGTGGGTATCCAAACCTAAAAAATGAGAAGTACCATGCATAAAATATTTTTTGTAAAGCGGACTAGCTGGGTTTTGATTTTTTACCTCCTCTTTGTTTAGTAAACCCAAGCCAATTAATTCTTCTTCCATTATTTTACCCACATTTTGGTGATATTCTTGAAGGGTATTACCCACTACCAACCATTGTGAAGCTTGTTTTAAAACTCTTAAAACGGCCTCATAAACAGCCTTTTGTCGAGGTGTGAATTTTCCATTTACAGGTATTGTCCTTGTCATATCTGAATGATAATTAGCATATTCTGCACCCAAATCTAACAACAACAAATCACCACTTTGGCATTGGGCATTGTTCTCAATATAATGCAAAACACAAGCATTGGCACCTGTGGCTACAATAGGTAAATAGGCTGGTCTGCGACTTCTATTTTTAAGAATTTCACTCATAAACAAGGCTTCAATTTCAAACTCCCACACACCAGGTTTTACAAACCCTAATATTTCTCTAAAAGCCTTTTCAGTAATATTGCAAGCAGTTTGAATTTGAGTTATTTCTATTTCAGATTTTATGGCTCTTAGATTTTGAAGAATTGGCGAAGCTCTATAATATTGATGCAAAGGAAATTGTGATTTATACTTCAACAAAGCCCTGTCGTTTGCCGACTGCACTTGAGAAGAATTTCTTGCGTGTTCATTGGTAGCTAAATAAATATTTTCTGCTTCAAAAACCACACTGTGCAAAATAGAATCAAAATCTTTTGTCCAATAAATAGTCTGAATTCCTGACACTTCTCTCGCTTGTTCTTTGGTTAATTTATTGCCTTCCCAAATGGCGATATGTTCGTTGGTTTCTTTGATAAACAATATTTCTTTCCATTTTTCTTCAGGCGCATCTGGAAATAAAATCAAGATAGTTTCTTCTTGGTCTATACCTGTAAGATAATATAAATCAGCATTTTGTACAAAACCCATTGCACCATCAGCATTGGTGGGCATCACATCGTTAGAATGAAATATTGCCAATGAATTAGCTAGAATTTGTTTACAAAAATTAATTCTATTTTGAATAAAAAGCTGATGATTTATTGGGTTGTATCTCATGTTAGATTTTAGATGTTAGATGTTAGACGGAAGATTGAAGATGAATATTGAATACTCAGCATTAAACACTCAAAATTCAACACTCATCATTCAACACTCATTATGTTCGTTCCTCTCAAAAACTCATCAATTTTAATTCTTTTTTTGCCTTCTAATTGCAATTCAAGAATGGAAATTGTGCCAAGACTTGTTTTTACGTGTAAAAACGTTTTTTGGTCGGTTTCAAAAGCATTTGTTAATTCAACATCTACTACCTGAGTAGCAAATACTTTACAATTCTTATTATTCAATTTACAAAACGCTGCAGGATAAGGACTTAAACCTCTTACTTTGTTGTGAATTTGAATGGCAGTTAAATTCCAATCTAACTGACAATGCTCTTTAAATATTTTAGGAGCAGCTTTTAAATCTACATTTTCAGTAATCTGAGGAATAGTTTTTACATCACCATTTGCAATACTGTTCACAGTTTTAAGCACCAATTCTGCACCGTTATTCATCAATCTTTCATATAAAGAACCGATGTTATCTTCCTCATAAATAGGCTCTTCAATAAAATCTATAATGTCTCCAGTGTCAATTTCATGTTGAAGAAAAAAGGTAGTGGCTCCAGTTTTGGTTTCACCATTCATTATGGCCCAATTAATAGGTGCTGCTCCACGGTATTGTGGCAAAAGCGAAGCATGTAAATTAAAAGTACCTTTTGGGGGCATGTTCCAAACAATTTCGGGCAACATTCTAAAAGCAACCACCACCTGCAAATCAGCTTTCAAGGCTATTAACTCTTGAATAAAAGATTCATCTTTTAGTTTTTCTGGTTGTAAAACAGGAATATTATGTTTTATAGCAGCTTCTTTTACAGGAGAATGTGTTAATTGCAATCCTCTACCAGCAGGTTTATCTGGAGTGGTTATCACCGCCACCACATTGTATCCATTGTTTACCAAAATTTCTAGGCTAGGTACAGCAAATTCAGGAGTACCCATAAATATTATTCGAATGTCTTTGTTTTGCATTTCTTTATTTTATTATATTTTTCAAATTTGGCAGACAGTGTCTGCCAAATTACAATATTTTCATTTACAAACAATTAAAAGAATAAATCACAATTAACCAAAAATAATTAATACAATTTTTAATATTAAAGTTATTCTATCAACAAAGCAACTATTTAGAATCATTCTAAATCGGCAGGCAGTGTCTGCCAAATTAGGAATATATAGTACATGAATTTAAGTTCTTTTCTTATGTATAAACTCTTTTAGTTCATCCTTTGAAGGCAATTCCACTAAATACTTAGAAACAAAAACCTGTTTATCAAATATGATAAATTTATTGGACAAAATAATATTTCGCCCCTATGGGGCTTAATAATTCGCATTTTTTTCCTACCAATATTATATCCCTACGGGATTTTATCTTTCCAATATTTTTCTACCGATATTTAACCCCTATGGGATTTTATCTTTCCATAATTTTCTACCAATATTATATCCCTACGGGATTTTATCTTTCCAATATTTTTCTACCGATATTTAACCCCTATGGGATTTTATCTTTCCATAATTTTCTACCAATATTATAACCCTACGGGATTTAATAAAAATGATAAAAATTTTAAATAAATTTCTCCATTTAGTTTTACCGAAAACTATCAAACAATAAATTTTACAATTGCAAAATTTATTGTCATACGGCTTTATCCCATAGGGATAAAATATTGGTAGCTAAACGATTGCAAATATTTCAAGCCCCATAGGGGCGAAACATACATCCATTAAATTAAATCTTTGAATATATATTTTTCATCATAATCAATTTCGAATTTATTTAACATATCTAAATATTCTTCTTTAAAACTTAATTTTTCATGGTGTTTTTCTTGATTTGCAATATATTTTACAACTGCTTCGACATGAGTTTTTGAGTAAGAGAATGCTCCATAACCTTCCTGCCATTCAAACTTTGTTTTCAAAAACTTTTTATCGTTAATCCATTTTGAAGAATTAGCCTTAATATCTTGCAATAATTCTGAAACAGATTGCGAAGGTCTGATGCCGATAAAAATATGAATATGATCAGGCATACCATTGATAATTATTAATTTATGTTGATTATTTTGTACAATTCCTGTTATATATTTATAAAGTTCATCTTTCCACTCAGGTTGAATTAATCCTAATCTAAATTTGACTGCAAAAACAAAGTGTAGATGAATTTGCGAATAAGTATTTGCCATTTGTAGTTATTTATAAATCAAATAATTCTTTCTTTTTTCTGCGTATTTATTCAAATCTTCTTGCCACGATGCTCTAATTTGGGCTTCACTTTGTCCCGCTTCTATGGCTTTTCTTAGTTTGTCTGTGCCAGCTAGTTTGTCGAAAAAATTATTGAAAAACTTACCCGTATCTGGTTTATGTGCATATAAATCAAGCACATACTCCAATGTGAATTTTTTAGGATTTTTTTCATTTCTTAAATCTTTTCCAAAACAGGTTTTATCTTTAAACTTTGGATTTTTATCCATACCTATAATGGGTTTAGGCGTAAACTGAAAACTACCCATGTTTGGAAAAATCCCACCATATACTTGAAACGGAAAATCTGTACCTCTACCCACCGAAGCCATATTCACACCTTCAAACAAACATAAAGAAGGATATAAATAAATAGATTGGTTATTGGGCAAATTGGGAGATGGTTTTATGAGAAATTGATATTCAGCATCATGTGTGTAATTTAGGCATGAAATAATTTTAATATTACAAACTTTTTTCGCTTTCAACCATTTTTCTCCATTTATCATTTGAGCAAGTTCACCCATTGTTAATCCATGAACAATTGGTATAGGGTGCACACCTACAAAAGAACGAAAATTGGTATCCAACACAGGTCCATCAAAATAAGAACCGTTAGGATTGGGCCTATCTAAAATAATTAGTGGGATATTATTTTCTGCACACGCTTCCATTACGTAGTGCAATGTGCTGATATAGGTATAAAACCTAGCTCCAACATCTTGAATATCAAACACAACATAATCAATTTTATTCAATTGTTTGGCAGTAGGTTTATAATTTTTGCCATAAAGTGAAACCACCTGCAAACCCGATTTTTTGTCAATTCCGTTAGCAATGTGTTCACCTGCATCAGCATTTCCTCTGAAACCATGCTCTGGTGCAAAAACTTTATCAATCTTAATCCCCAAACTTTTTAAAGAATCAGCCAAATGTGTATTTTTAATGGTAGAAGTTTGATTCACCACTAATGCAATGTTTTTGCCTTTTAAAATAGACAAATACTTCTCTGTTTGCTCTGCACCTACCTGAATATCAGTAATTTTATTTTGCGCTATACATGATAATTGACAAGAAAATAAAAGGTGAAAGAATAATAATTTAATAAAGTTGTTTACCATTCGATAGTTCTTATTTATATTTAAACCCAAATAACGGATTTTATTTTGAACGTAGCAAAAAAGTGGGAAGTTTCTCCACCAACACCCAAAAAAAAAGGTCAATATCTTTAAAATATTGACCTTTTTCACTTTTATTTTCTAGAACTCTTATTTACCATACAACCAAATAGAACCATAAATTAAATCAGGTAAATTTAGCTTTTTCAATCTATTAACTTCTTCCAAAGCCTCAACAAAACCAGTCACTTCTTTGGTTGAATTATAAAACATAAAATCATTTTTGATGATTGAAGTTTGCAATCCATGTCTTTGTGCTGCTTTTTGCAAAGCTTTTGCATTTTCAAATTTCAAGAAAGCTGCAATTACTACATCGGCCTTGCCAAATGGATAAATAGTATTAAATGCTTCTGGATGACCAGTTTTACCTTTCTCTTTTTCAATAGCTGCTAATCTTTCAAGGTTTTTCTCATCAATTTTACCATTGGTAATTTTAGGCTCAATGGTAAGTTTATCCCCCATCAATATTTTTTTCAAAGCATCAACATTAACACCTGATGCTTCCTGACCATTTTCATTTTTGAATACCACAATATGTACAGTGGTATCTTTTTGAGCTAAATTATTATTAACTACCACATTAGCATTTCCATTTCTAGAAGAATTATTTCTAACTCTAGGTTGCAATTTCATAGTATCAGCCAAATCACTATTGGTATGTCTAAAAGTGAAAGACAATGAAATTTCATGAATACCAGCAGAAACTTTTGCTAAAATACCTGTAGGATAACCATAATTATAGCCAAATTTATAATCATTGTACTTGATTCCAACTGCTGCTCCCACTGCAGAACGAGCATCATAAGTTGGCCCAGCATAAAACTTATCTTTCCAATTAAGTAAAACTGTTAAGTTTCCTGTTATTGGCAATCCTTGCGAAGTTTTAGCATTTAACCAAGGTGAGATAGTCCAATTTTCATTAATCGGAAATTTATATTTAGCTAATAATGAATAAACAGGTTTTTGCACATAAGATAATTGAGTTTTATCACCATAAGCTTGTTTATTAAACAAATTTGAACCTGCAATTGCCACATCTAATTGTTTACGAACATACACCAAACCAAAATCAGAATTAAAACTCATTACTGGTTTAATATTGTAAAATGCCTGAATTTCAGAGATATCGGTAGCCTGCACATAATTGTAATTTATAGCATTACTCACTACACCTGCTCCTAATCCAAATCTTAAATATTGCTCATTGGCAATAGGCAAATTATAAGAAAATGAAGCAGTTGCACCTGTTCTTTGAAAAATATTGCTATTATCTACATACGCTTGTAAACCCATCCCAATTTTAAAATCTGGCAATGCTCTGTCCACCGTTACCAAAGATGTAGTTGGTGCTCCTTTTACTCCCAACATTTGATTTCTATGGTGCAACCAAATAGAAGGATTTTCGGAACGACCTGCATAAGCAGATGAAAATAAATATGGATTATTGAAATATTGATTAAAATTAAATGTTTGCTGCGCTACTACTAATTGTGAAGCCAAACCAAGCAAACCTGTATAAATAATTTTTTTCATAATTTTTAAGAATATACTTGGTTAAAACTATTTATTATTAAGTAAAGCATTTGAATCTAAGTTGGAAAGAATGGTAATGGCACCTTTATGCACCGTTTTGGTAGAACCAAAAGTTACCACAAAATAGTAGGTTCCATCTGGCAATTGGTCACCATTTTTATTGGTACCTTTCCAATCGTTCTGATAATTGAACGAGCGATACACCTCTTGTCCCCAACGGTCAAAAATATACACTGTATTATCATCATAGAAAGTAATATTTGGAATTACCCAAGCATCATTTTTGCCATTTCCATCAGGGGTAATTACGTTACTAATAGTGCTTTCATTTGTTTCTAATAAAGCATAATCTTTTCTAATGTTTAATACAATAGTATCTACATTTTTACAAGCAAATTGATCTATCACTTGTAAAATATACATTGTAGTATCAAAAGGAGTGGCTACAACCTCTGCACTTACAGAATTGTTAAGCCCTTTTGCAGGCGTCCAAGTATAAACACCTTGCGAAACAATTGGATTGATACTCACAGGGAAACCTCTAGAAACGGTGGTATCATTTGGTAAAATCACTGTAGGCAACTCTCTTACAATCACTGGCAAAGTAATTGAATCTCTACAATTTCCTACACTTGTTACCGCTAATAGTTTTACTTGATAAGTTCCTGGTTTAGCATATACATAAGTTGCTTCTTTTAATTGATTCAAATTAGAACCATCCGCATAATTCCAAGTATAATTTACAGTGCCAGTATCAGCAATACTTGATTTATTTTTAAAGGTAGTGGTGAAACCAAAACAAACTGGGTCAGCAGAAAAATTAGCAGCAGGAACTGCTCTTACAAATACAGGAGTAGTATAGCTGTCCACACAACCATAACGAGAAGTAACTGTTAATTTCACATTGTAAGAACCGTTATTTAAAAACTGATGTACAGGATTCTTCTGAACTGAGTTAGTTAAATCTGTAAAATCCCAAAGGTAACTTGCAGTAGTATCTCCTTTTATGGTAGATAAATTGGTAAACTGAGTAGAATTTCCATCACAAACTATTGTATTTGAATATTTTGCAATTGGGTTTGGATATACAGTTACACCTTTTGATAATGTATCACTACAACCTTTATCTGTAATTGAAATTAGTGTTACATTATAAGTAGTATCTACTGAATATAAATTTTTTGGATGAATTGCAGTACTTGTTTTATTGTCACCAAATGTCCAATTATATTGCAAAGAACCAGATTCTACAGTTGAAATATTTTCAAACTTAACTTCTTTACCTGCACAATTACTTGTAAATGAGAAATCTGCAGAAGGTTTTGGATACACATAAGTATATCTTGTACTTGCACCTTTACAACCTCTATCAGATACTGCATTTAATTTCACTAAATAAACCCCTGGGGAAATATAAGTATGAGAAGGTGCTGAAAGTACGCTTGTGGTTTGGTCTCCAAAATCCCAAGTATAAGTAGCTGTACCTGAATTTATTTGAGTTCCATTTGTAAACTGATTAGCCACTTGGTAACAAACATCTGTTGCACTAAAAGTCACTTTAGGATTTGGATAAACTGTAACAGGAATCATTTTAGATGTCACACATGATTTATCTGTAGTGGCAGTTAAAGTTACATTAAACACGCCATCAGTTGCATAAGCAACCACAGGGTCTGTATTGATGGCTACTTTACCATTTCCTAAATCCCAGTTATAAGCCACCGCTCCATAAGCTAAAGTAGTTTTGTTTTTCAACACAATATCGGTTGCAGCACATGTATCAACTTTTGCAAAATCAACTACTGCATTTGGATAAATCTCTACTGATTTTGTAATACTATCCGAACAAGTATTGGCGTTTTGCACTTTTAATTTAACATTGTACGTTTTAGGTTTATTAAATACATAAGTCGGGTTCAACTGAGTTGAAGTACCAGCAATTGAATCATTAAACGACCATATATATGCAGGACCAGTTGTTGTCATGTTGCTATTATTGGTGAAAGCCAATGTTTTGCCAGCACAAATATTATTTACAGTAAATGCTGCTATTGGTTTACGATTTACCGTTACCACTTTAGTTAGAGAATCTTTACAACCTTTGTCAGATGTAACTGTTAATGTTACACTATAATCACCATCTTTTGCATACACATGGTTAGGATTCGCTTGCACACTATTGGTTAAATCTGCAAAATCCCATGAGAAAGATGTGTTTTTACCATTTTTAATACTTGAATTATTGGTAAATGCTGTTGGATAACTAAAACAAACGGTAGTATTTGTAAAATCAACTTTTGGTAAAGGATTTACCACTACATTTTTAATTAAAGTATCTACACAACCTTTGTTTGATAAAATAGCTAATCTTACTTTATAAGTAGCAGCAGTGTCATAAGATGTTGTTGGTGAAACTTGAGTTGAAGTAGCACCATTTCCTAAATCCCATGAGCTAGAGTAATTTCCGGTAAGAATACTAGAAATATTCACTAATGAAATACTTTGTGTTGGACAAAGTTCTTTTACAATAAAATCAGCGTGAGGTTTACTAAATACTTCTGTATTAATAGAATAAACAGCTTTACAACCTTTATTTGATGTGGCAGTTAATTTGGTTAAATAAGTACCTGGTGCATTGTAAACATGTCTTGGAGAAAGTGAATCCGAAGTAGTTTTGTCGCCAAAATCCCAAGCATAAGTCATTGTACCAGAAGCAATTTGTGAATTATTGGTAAATTTATTACTTAATAAATAACAAGCATCAGAAGCTGTATAACTCACCTGTGGGTTTGGATAAATAACCACAGGAAGTGTTTTAGAAGTTACACAAGCTTTATCTGTTGTTACAGTTAAAGATGCATTGTAATTTCCTGCGGTGTAATAAACGGCACTTGGGTCATTATTAATAGAAACAGTTCCATTACCAAAATTCCATGAGTAAGACATTGAACCTGAACTTACTGATGATTTATTTTTAAATGCCACAGTTGTATTTTCACAAGTATCAACTTTACTAAAGTCTGCCACAGCATTAGGATAAATAGTAATTGTTTTAGTAATACTATCTACACAACTATTGCTGTTAGATACTTTTAGTTTTACACTGTAAGATGTTGATTTTGTGTAAGTATAAGTCGGGCTAGTGGCAGTAGAAGTACCGGCGGTATCTCCAAAATTCCAATTATAAACTGGTGCATTGTCAAGTGCTGAGCTATTGTTTGTAAAATTTGCCACTTTCCCAGCACAAATATTAGCAAAACTAAAATCAGCAACTGGCTTTTTAGAGATGTTTACTTGTTTTGATAAAGTATCTTTACATCCTTTTTCTGTGGTTACTGTTAATAAAACTTTATAGCTTCCATCATTACTAAAGTTGTAAGTAGGATTTACCAAATTAGAGGTAACGCCAGTAGAAAAATCCCAAAGATAATTGCTAATTTTACCTGTACTCACAGTTGAAGTTGAGGTAAAAGCCTGAGGTTTGCTAAAACAAGTATTGGCTACATAAGTAAAGTTAGAAACAGGATTTGGATACACATTTACTGGTAAGCTCAAACTATCTTGGCAACCAAAAGTTGATGTTACAATTAATTTAGAATTGTAAGTTCCTGCAGTTGCATAAACTTTTTTAGGTGAAAGCGAAGTGTTTATTAAAGAGCCATCAGCAAAATTCCATTTGTAAGTAATTGAATCTCCATAGCTTGATGATTGATTTACAAAAAACACAGTGTCTTTTGCACAAATATTATTAATTGTGTAAAGAGCCTTTGGTTTATAATTTACAATCACTTGTTTTTCAATACTATTCACACAATTTCTATCAGAAGTAGCGGTTAATTTTGCATAATAACTTCCTGCTGCTGCATATTTATAAGTAGGATTTTTACTTACAGAACTAGCTCCATTTTTAAAATCCCATACATAAGTAAGTGAGCCATCGGCTAAAGTGGTTGAATTTGAAAATTGAGTAGCATTACCTAAACAACTATTTGGTGCAGTAAAAGCAGCAACTGGCATAGGATAAACTTGCACATCTTTTGTAACAAAATGCGAACAACCATTGGCTGTAGTTACTGTTAATTTCACAGCAAAAGTATCTGCAAGTGTGTATTTATAAGTTGGATTAGCTAATGTAGAAGTAGCAGCTAATGAACCAAAATCCCAAGCGTAATTCAAATTGCCATCAGAAACAAAAGCGTTTTGAACAAAACTCATTGCAGATCCTTCGCATACATTAGTAAAACTAAAACCTGATATTGGATTTTCATATACATTTACAGCTTTAGTTGCTGAATTAGAACAATTTCCGTTAGCTGTAACCACCAATTTCACATTGTAATTTCCTTTTACATTGTAAGTATAGTTGGGGTCAGTAGAAGTGCTAGTTCCCACTCCATCTCCAAAAGTCCAAGCATAAGTTAAGGCTGCTCCAGCTAAAGATGAGGCATTTACAAAAGAATAGGCTGCTTTTTCACATTTATTTACAAAAGTAAAATCAACTGTTGGCAGTGGTGAAACTGTAATATTTTTTTCAATTGAATCTCTACATAACTTATCAGTTGTGATTACTAATTTCACAGGATATGTACCAGCAGTAGCATAAGTATAAGAAGGTGAAGTAATTGAACTTCCTTTTGCATCGCCATAAAACCAATTTGAGGTTAAAATACTTCCTGTTGGAACTGTAGAAATATTGGTAAATGAAGTAGCAACTCCAAAACAAGCAGTATTATTTGTAAAATCAGGAACAGGTAATGGATTTACAGTAATAGTAGCAGGGGTTGCATAAATATCACCACCATCTTCTGTAATCACAGCACGATAAAGAGTAGATTGATTTAAACCATTATAATTTAAAGTAACTTGGTTGGCAGTAGCAGGAATATCGTTCCAAGCCAATCCATTATTTACAGACCTTTGCCAACGAGAAATAGTTCCAATATAACCACCTAAAGTTAATGTAGTTACAGTTGGGTCGCCAGCGCAAACCGAAGCAGAATTTGAAACCACCCCAGGATTAGCTATCGTGATTTGAATATTATTTGTAGTAACTGCTTCAGCACAAACTCCATTTTTAATAATGGCTCTGTAAACTGTAGTCACATCTAAATTATTATAAGTTAATGAAGTAGTGGTATTATTGATTGCTGTCCATGGAGCAGTGCCAGTATTTGAAAGCTCCCACCTTACCACATTACCATTATTACCTGCTAATGAAATAGTTGAGTTATTATTATTGGGTCTTACGGTTTTAGTTCCTGTTAATACACCTCCTACTGATGCAGAATAAACTGTAATTGTTGCAGGATTTGAACTAACTGGAGTTGCACAAGAAGAAGTAATAACTGCTCTGTATTTTGTGCTTTTTGTTAAATTAGAATAAGAGAAATTTACACTACCACCATTCCCAACATTTTGATAAGCACCCCAAGTAGAGCTTAAAGCGTCATACTCACTTAATTCCCAATAGTTTACAACTCCAGTATGACCAGACACTGAAACAGTTCTGATGGTAGCATCGCTAGCACAAACCTGATTATCAACGGTTACTGTACCGCCATTTACAACTGTAACTCCTACACTTGGTGTAATTTCTTGAGAACAAGCTCCATTCTGAACAATTGCTCTGTAATAAGTAGTTTGGGTTAAATTATCAAATGGTAAAGATGTAACGGTGGTTGTAATTGGAGTCCATGGATTTCCGTTTGAAGTAGATGATTCCCAACGAACAACAGCACCTGTATTGCCAGCTAAATTGATATTTCTTACAGTAGGATCAGAAGGACAAACTGCAGATGATGAAGCTGTTAAACTACCTGCAACAGTGGGTTGATTAACTGTTAAAGTTGCTTGGTTTGAATATGCTTTGCCACTATTGATATTTACTCGGTATTGGGTGGTTTCTAATAAGTTACTTACTGTAATTGATGCAACATTGCTTTGCACTGCGTTCCAAGTAGTAAAAGGAGCAACAGAAGATTCCCAAGTCCAAGAAGTACCCACATAACCAGCCAAGGTTAAATTTGCGGCTGTAGATGGCGAACAAAACGATGAAGATGAAGCACTTATTGTTCCACCTTTGGCTACTGTAATGGTTACTGGTGATACTGAAGCAGCTTCGGTACAAGCTCCATTTTTTGTAATTACTCTATAATAGGTAGTTTGAGTAAGATTATTATAATTATAAGTAGTTGAATTTGAAGTTAATGGTGTCCATTGACTATTGTCTAATGAATATTCCCATCTTGTAATGGTTCCGTTGGTTGGTGTTGCAACAATAGAACGAACAGTAGCATCAGCTGAACTAACCACTAAATCACCTACAGGATTGGTTGGTGAAGTAGTTTGAGAAACCAATAATGAAACAGTTGGTGAATATGAAATTGATGAAATTGTTGCGTTATTTTCATCTTTACAACCAGTTGAAGCCTTGAAACGGAAATTATAAGTAGCTGGTACTAAAGCAGCAGAAGTAGTATAATTTGTTCCTGTTGCAATATCGGTCCATATACCAGCACTAAACAATTGCCAATTGGTGGCACTTCCCACATTTCCTGTTACATTCATTAAGGCTGTGCTTCCTTGACAAATGCTAGAATTGTCTAGGCTCACTGTACCACCATCAGTTGGTGTAATTACATCAATTTGAGCTGTATTAGTTGTTAAAATAAATGGACAAACCCCATTTTGAATTTTAGCTTTAAAATAAGTAGTGGTAGGTAAATCATTGAAATTCATTGTAGAACTAGAAACACCTAAATCGTTCCAAGGTGCTTGACCCGTGGTAGAATATACCCAGTTTTTCAAATTACCAATATAACCACCGTTCAACACTATGGAACCTGTGTTGTTAGAATCACAACGTGTAGCAGCATCATAAGTAAATGTTACTGAAGCATCTGCCTGAGAATAATCATAAACAGTAACTGTAGAAATTACTGAATATTGAAAATTACCACCTCCTAAATCTACGTAAGTTCTGTATTGATATTGTCCTGGAGGAGGTGTAACAAATGACACAGAAGTATTGGTATTGGCTACGTTTTGCCAGCCACTACCATCATTTTTTTCCCAACGAATAATACTACCTGCTGTACCAGACCAATTTAATGTGTAACTGGCAGTACTTTTACATACTTCAGAATTGAGAGGGTAAACAGCACCTTGTCCAAAAACAGATGTACCAAAAGGTGACAATAAGAGCACAAAAAGCAGAGAACGAAAACTTTTTTTCAAACTGCCACCAAAAAGCTGAGTAAATTTAACTTGCATAGAAATTGATTTTCAAGAAACAAATATTGAATGATGTTAATAATCAAAAATTGAGTCACAATATTGAAAGATATTTTTAATTTATCAATGAAATAATAATATAATTTATTTATAAATCAATGAATTAAAACTTTTCAAATAAAAAATTGGATTTTACTAAGTACTATTTAATAATTCCCCAGTTAATTATTTTTAATTAGTTGCCAAATTTCATTCATTATAAAACTGCCAGCTTTACCATCTCCAAATACTGGAGGGAAATTATCAGAAAAGTTTTCAGTTAAATTATGATAAGCATTTGTAATTTTTTCAAAATCAGCATCAGCCAAAATACAATTTCCATTTTCTAATAACTCTACCCACTCTGTTTCTGGACGGAGTACAATGCATGGTTTTTTAAAAAAGTAAGACTCTTTTTGCACTCCACCAGAGTCAGTAATAATCAAACTTGCTTTAGACTCCAACAATGTCATCTCTAAAAATGATACAGAATCTATCAATTTAATTAGTTGATTATTAATTACCTTATCATACAATTCATCTCCAATATTATCTTTTAAAACTTTTGCAGTTCTAGGGTGTAGTGGAAGAATAATTGTTTGTTGAGATTTTGAAGCAATTTCTAGCAATGCTTTAAAAATAGAAGTAAGCCTTGCTGGGTCGTCTGTATTATTATTTCTATGTATAGTTGATAAAATAAATTCCTTATCATTTATACCCAATTTTGACAAAATATCAACCTTATTTTCAGCAAGTTGTGCAAAATACAATGAATTATCATACATAATATCTCCACAATGAAAAATCATAGGATTATTGGGAATAAATGGCTTAGCAGAATTTTGTTTAAAACCTTCATTTACAAGATTTTGAAATCCAGTTTTAGTAGGAGAAAATAAAAGAGTTGAAACATGGTCGGTAAGGATTCTGTTAATTTCCTCAGGCATGGCTTTATTAAATGATCTTAAACCTGCTTCGATATGCACTACAGGAATGTGAACTTTAGATGCTGCAATTGCGCCTGCCAAAGTTGAATTAGTATCTCCATAAAGAATTACAGCTAAAGGTTTTACACTTAACAAAACCTCTTCAATAGCCTTAATCATATCACCAGTTTGTGCACCATGACCAGCCGAACCAATATTTAAGCGATATTGAGGTGGGGTAATTTCAAGTTCTTCAAAAAAAATATCCGACATATTGTGGTCGTAATGCTGGCCTGTATGAATGATAAGTTCTTGAATTTTACCACTATATTCACTAGAAATAACTCTACTTATTGCTGCTGCTTTTATAAATTGAGGCCTTGCCCCTACTATTGTAATAATTTTATGCATGCTGCTATTTAATTATTTTTGTTGAAAAATAAAAATAGAAAATTAAACAACTATTAATGAGCATCTTAATTAAATCTAATATAAAAAAGTAGTTTTAAAACTATTTAAATTATATTACATTTGAATAAATTTATTCACAACATGGCAAAAGAACTTATTAGATTTGATTGGGCACTTAAAAGATTGCTGCGTGACAAAGCCAATTTTGAAGTGTTGGAAGGTTTTTTAGCAGAATTATTAAAAATTGATTTAACCATCCAAAATATTGGAGAAAGTGAAGGTAATCAAGCAGATGAAAAAGATAAATTTAACAGAGTAGATATTTTAGCACATACTTCTGATGGTGAAATTGTGATTGTTGAATTACAAATAGACTCAGAAGTAGATTATTTTCATAGAATGCTTTATGGGGTGAGCAAAGCAATTATCGACCACATTAAATTGGGGGTAGCCTATGAATTTGTTAAAAAAGTTTATTCAATTAATATTGTTTATTTTGAACTAGGGCAAGGCTCTGATTATGTTTATTTTGGCAAAACTGAATTTGTTGGCATTCATCACCATGACATTTTGAGTTTAAGTGCCAAGCAAAAATCAAAATTTGAATTAGAACATGTTTCCGAAATTTATCCTGAATATTATATTTTAAAAATCAATAAATTTAATGATATAGCCAAAGATGGACTTGATGAGTGGATTTATTTCCTCAAAAACAATGAAATAAAAGATAATTTCAATGCAAAAGGACTAAATTTAGCCAAAGAAACACTTGATTTTAATAAAATGAGCGACGCTGAAAAAGCAGCCTACAAACATCATCTTGAAAATAAAATGCTTTCTGCCAGTTTAATTGAAGGTGCTAAGTTTGAAGGAATGTTTGAAGGAGAAATAAAGGGTAGAAATGAGGGTAGAATTGAAGGAATTTCAATTGGTGAGGAACGTAAAACGCTAGAAATTGTAGAAAAAGCAATTAATAATGGGCTTGATAATGAAACAATTGCAGTAATTACGAGTCTTTCAATAATTGAAATTGAAGAAATTAGAAAAAATATTAAATAATTATCATTGAATCATTTATATCCACCACATATTTTCTTTTTGCCAAATAAAGTAAATTATAGGCAATTGTTTATTGTTCAAATTTTTTATGTTGGTATAGCATTATTGTTTAACGACTTAGCCAATATATTACTTACAGAATATTCTATTATTCTTACAAAAACTTTGTTTTTTGTAACAGGCTCTATTTACATGTTAATGTTATGGAATTTACTTCGTGTTTATTATCAAGCACATGAAAAAGAAATAAAATATCTATTTATAATTCTCAATATAACTTTTTTAGCATCATTATACGCAGCTAATCCTTGGATTCAGACAGAAACAGGAAATAGAGAAAGAATTTGGTTGTTTGTAATTCATATCATCTTATTTGGAGTAGAAATAAATGTGATTTGGAAATGTGTATTGGATTTGTACAAAACTGGCACTTTTAATGCTGAAAAAATGTGGGGAATTGCAGCATTATTTATGATGATAGGCATTGCATTTGGTAGTTTATACGATTTGATATGTATCTTAAAACCAGGGGCTTTAGGGATAGATTTTGAGCAAGGAGTAAGAAATTATATGGAATGCTTGTATTATAGCTTTACAGTAATTGGAGGTGTTGACCCTGCATATAGCGATACGCTGAAAATAATTAAAAATATTGGCGTAATTGAAGCTGTTTGGAACCAACTTTTTGTGGTGATTTTGGTAGGTAGAATGCTTGCAAAACCTACTGAAGATGATTAATTAAGTACTTTATGTTTTGTGATGCACATTTTCCTCTTTCTATAAAGGGAAGAGAATTAGATATTTATTTAGAATATGGTTGGTTTAGAATGGGGCAATCAATTTTTACAACTCATTTTTTAAGATATAACAAGGAATTAAAAAGCGCTATTTGGCTGAAAATCAATTTAAAAGAATACAACTTTGATAAAAAACACATTCAACTAAGAAAACTAAATAATAAATTTACTCTTGAAGTAAAATTAGCCAGCGTTACTCCAGAAAAAGAAGAACTTTATGCACTTTATAAAAATAATGCTGCATTTGAACCTTCAAATTCTATTAAAAGCCTTCTGTTTAGCAACCAAGAAAATAACATTTTCACCACTTACGAAATTACGGTAAGAGACCAAGAAAGGCTTATAGCATGTGGGTATTTTGATATTGGCCAAGAGTCTGCTATGGGTATATCCTGCTTTTATCATCCTGATTATAAGAAATTTAGTTTAGGTAAACTACTTATTTACACAAAACTAGAAATTTGCAAAAAGTACGGTTTTAAATATTTTTACCCTGGATATTTTGTACCAGGCAATAAAAAATTTGACTATAAACTTCAAATTGGAACTTCCCAACTTAGTTACTTAGATATTTATTCTGATAAATGGAAACCGATTTCAAATTTTGATTATGCAGCTATTCCAATTGAAATTATGAATTCAAAATTGAATGAAATTAGCGAGTTAATGCATTCATTTTCAATGCATCATCAAATATACTTCTATCAATTTTTTGATATAAATATGAGTAAAAACATTTGCGGTCATTTACTTTTTGATTTTCCTAAAGTAATTATTTTTCCATTTTTAGAAAATGTAAACGAAATGATATTCCTTGTTTTTGATGTGAGAGATATGCAATACCATCTTATTCAATGTTTAAGCTTTGCTCATACCCCACCTGATGAAAATCAAAAATGGAAATTTGAAAATCACATTTTCAAAAGTTTTGAAAAATTATTCAGCTCAAAAGAAGCTTTTGAAATAGTACTTGCATGCAAACATTATATTCCAAATTTCCAATAATTTCATACATTTGAAAATGAAAAAATCTGTATTTATTATCTTCTCTTCATTATATTTCCAAATCTCATTTGCGCAATATACTGATATTCAAATATGTAATTGGCCCAACAATGCCAAAGCTGCATTTAGTATAGTTCATGATGATTTTGGCACTTACAATGCACAAGGCATTCAAAATTACGCAGATACGATTTGCAAAAGAAAAAATCTAGTATTTACAACTGCCGCCATCATAAACGAATGCGACGATAAAGATTGGGAAATTGCTAAAAAACTGATAAGTCACGGTCATCAAATTGTAAATCATACAATGAGTCATCGTTGTGGTGTAGCCCATGATTGGTGTATGTTTGGAAATTGGGGACCAGCAGATTTTGGATATGAAATTGATTCAGCAGATATAATTTTAGAAAAAAGGCTTGGTTTAAAAAATCATTTTATGATTTTCCCCTTTGATTTACACACAGATACAATGATTTCTCATTTGAAGGAAAAAAAATATTGGGGAGCAAGGGCTGGTGTTTTAAATGAAGTAAACACTCTTCAAAACATTGATTTCCTTCATCTTAACTTTGCAGAACATTTTCCTCAAAATAAACCTGACAGTTCATTAAATGCCTACATAAAAAAAACGATTCAAAATCAAGCTTGGGGGATACAAACTATTCATGGTGTAGAAGATTTTAGCTGGGGAAAATTATCACTAATTGAATATCAAATATTTACAGATACACTCAGTAAACTCCAAAAAAGAGGCACTTTATATATTGGCACTTTAGAAACCATAACTAATTATATCAATTTACAGAAAAATACTTCACTCAAACAAAGAAAATTGAATGATAAAATATATGAATTAGAGTTGGTTTCAAGTACAGGAAATTTCACTGAAAAAGATGAAATTTCGTTAAAAATCAATACTAAAGATATTTCAAAAATCACACAAAATCAGACTGAAATACCTATTCAAACAATTAACAATGAAAGAATTATAAATATTAAACCTATAAATGGAAAAATTATTTTACAATTAAATAACAATTAATTATTTTTAAGTAAATTTTTAAATATCCAGAAAATGAGCTATATAAAGCTATTTGAAAGTAAAAAAGTAAGAAGTAATTGGGATGAAGAAAAAGAAATCTGGTACTTTTCAATTATTGATGTAGTTGAAATACTAACTGGTAGCAGTATTCCTAAACGATATTGGAGCGATTTAAAAAAGAAACTATCAAATGAAGGAAGTGAAGTGTACGAAAAAATCGTACGGTTCAAAATGCAAGCAGAAGATGGAAAAATGAGAGAAACAGACATGGCAGATACATCGACTTTACTGCGTATTATTCAATCTATCCCATCACCTAAGGCTGAGCCATTTAAGCAATGGTTGGCAAAAGTGGGTTATGAACGTATGCAAGAAATTTCGGACCCTAGCCAAAGTATTAATAGAGCCAGAGAAAATTGGCAAAAACTTGGCAGAAGTGAGAAATGGATTCAGCAACGCATGACTGGGCAAGAAACCAGAAATAAACTAACCGATTATTGGAAAGAAAATGGAATAGAAAAAACAGATGAATTTGCCTTGCTTACCAATATTATTCATCAAGAATGGACAGGACTTACCGTAAAAAAACACAAAGATCTTAAAGGTTTAAAGTCTCAAAATCTGCGAGATCACATGAGCGAAGCTGAGTTGATTTTCACAGCATTAGCAGAGTTATCTACTCGTCAAATTGCAGAAACAGAGGAAGCAATTGGCTTAGACGAAAACGCAAAGGCAAGTAAAAAAGGAGGCAAAATTGCCAAAGATTCAAGATTAATGCTTGAAAAACAAACTGGAAAAAACGTTGTAACTGGTGAAAATTTTCTTCCTCCTGCTGAAGTAATTAAAACTATTGACTAAAAATCATTCCTTTTTAGTTCTGCTCACAACAATACTGACAATAGCTACTGCCACCCAAATTACATTTATCAAAACTGATTGATAAAATTTTACATACATTGAGCTTATAATCAACAAGATACCACCAATCAAGTTCATTAGTTGATACGCAACTGATTTACTTTCTACTTTTTGAATGGATACCAAAGCATAAGCCAAAATTACTAAGCCTGCGCCTATCCACCCTACAATATCTACTATTTGTGTTTCGTTCATAATTAATTGTTTCCTAATACATAACTTAAAATATTGGCTCCCATTTTTAAGGCTTGAACACGAATTTCTTCGGGGTCGTTATATACTTGTTGGTCTTCCCAACCATTGCCTAAATCACATTCGTAAGTATAAAAACATACCAATCTGCCTTGATAAAATAAACCAAAACCTTGTGGTCGTTTGCCATCGTGTTCATGCACTTTGGGTAAACCCTTATTAAAATCAAATTTTTGATGATAAATGGGATGAGTAAATGGAATTTCGACAAAATCAAGTTCTGGAAATACCTTTTTCATTTCAGTTCTAATAAATTTATCCAAACCATAATTATCATCTACATGCAAAAAACCGCCTGAAAGTAAGTATTTTCTTAAATTTTGCACATCAGAATTAGAAAAACTCACATTTCCATGACCTGTCATGTGCACAAAAGGATACAAATACAACTCAGGACTACCAACATCTACCACACCTTCTTCAAGCGAAATACTGGTTTTCAACTCTTTATTGGCAAACTTGATTAAATTGGGCAATGATGTTTTATTGGCATACCAGTCTCCTCCCCCTTCGTATTTTAATTTTGCAATTTTAAAAGAAGGCTGTTGAGAAAACCCAACATTAATAATCAACAAAAAACTAATAATCAAATAGATATAAACTCTCATTTAAAGAAACAAATTTAATTTGTCAAATTCACAGTTGCAAAAACTGCTGCCACCATTACCCCTGCCGTTTCAGTTCTTAACCTTTTATTGCCTAAAGTTACCGCTTTCACGCCTTTATTTATACAAAATTCAATTTCTTTTTCGGTAAAATCACCTTCAGGTCCAATCAAAACGGTAACAATATCCTGATTTTTAATACTTTCACCTAAAAATATATTATTCATTTCTAACAAATGAGCAATATAAATAGGTGAATTGCTACTACTTTCAATAAATGAATTTACAGATTGAAACACTTCAAATTCAGGCAAATACAACTCCATAGATTGTTTTACAGCAGATAAAGCAATTTTTTGAATCCTTTCAAGGTTAATAGTTTTTCTTTCAGTACGTTGTGAAAAAATAAAACTAATTTTTTGTACCCCTATTTCAATCGCTTTCTCCACAAACCACTCAATTCTATCTGCATTTTTGGTGGGGCAAATAGCTATATGTAATTGTTTTTCAGCATTTTCCTCCTCTTTTTCAAGAGAAATTATTTTGGCTTCTGTGCCTTTATCGTGAATTTTAGAAATTTCACATTTCCATAATTTTCCTTTGCCATTTATTACAAATATCTCATCACCAAGCTTTTTTCTCAACACTCTGTTACAATGTATTGATTCTTCTTCGGTAAGTACAACAGAATGATTAGTAATATTATTTGAATAAAATAGTTGCATTTAAAATATTATATAAAACAGATTATAAAAAAATATTATTCCTAAATTGACCTTGGGCTAGTTTTTGGAAATCTTCCCTTGTTAATGAATTTTTCACTACAAATTCATCAAGCTTTACTTGTAATTTTCTATTATTGAATGCCAATAAAATTTCTCTTAATTCATTTATCTCTTTTTCAGAATAGTTAGTATTCAACATATTCAGAAGTAAAATTTGAGCTTCATTTAAATTGGAATTGACACTAAAATTCATGTTATCTTTGTTTCTATACACAAATATATATTTTTTTTCAAATAATAAAATATAACTTTAAGATTGAAAAAATAAAATTTTGAAAATAAATTATCAATATACCAATTATACCCCGTTAATTTTCAGCCTATTCATAGGTTCAATAGTCTATTTGTTTGGTTTCGACTCATTCTATTTTTTTGACGATACCCTCTACATTCGATATGCCAACGAATTATCAAATGGGATTTTGGATATAAGACCAGATAACTTCTATCATCGTTGGGGACTTACATTGCCAACAGCTTTGCTAATAAAAAAATTCGCAATTAACAGATATTCAACTACTTTATGGTCGTTTTTTTGTTGGGCAGGTAGTGTGATTATTGTTAATAAAATCACCCAAAAAGACCAAGAAATTTGTATTTGGGCTACCTTTTTATGTGCTTTCGATTTTTACTTTATTTTCTTCTGCAACAAAGTGTACCCAGATATTCAAGTTGCATTTTTTTCTTTTGCAGCAATGTATATTTTATCTAAATGTTTACAAACTAATAATTACATTTCAAACTCATTCATTTTTGTATTTTTCTGTGTTAGTGCATTTTTAAGTAAAACCACTTTTATTTACATTGTTCCAGGTATTATTTGGATATTTATTTCAAATTACAAAAATTCCCATTTTATAAAGTTTACAATTTCAAGCTTCATTTTGGGCATAATTTCATTGTTTTTATTGGGATATTTCTATAAATATCATACGGGAGATTACTTATATATTTTCAGCAGAATAGAATCAAATCATTATACACATAGCGAAAGTTATTTCGATAAAAATTGGACTTTTCTACTAGAACGCCTCACAGTGGGACCACTAAATATGTTCATAAATACCGGAATGATAATTCCATTTTTACTTTCAATTCCAATCTATCAGCCCAAAAATTGGAAACAACTCACTGATAGTGAGAGAATTTGGCCAATAATTTCTGCTAGTATTTTAATCATGTTTTGGATTGGCACTTTGTCATTGAAATTTTATCATCCCATGTCGCTATTGCCCAGAATGATATTGATGCTCACTCCATTTTTGGCAATCACAGCAGCAATGTCCTATTTCAAATTTATGCATCAAAAAGTTTCGCCGTTATTTATTAGCATTTTACTAATAATTATTGCAATCTATTGTTATTTAAATATTTACCCTCAAAAATCTATCACTTATATACTATTTTCATCGGGTTTTCTTGTTCTATATTTATCAAAAAAACACGCTTCATTTGCAAACAAGTTTTCACTATTTTTGCCTATCATATTGTGCTTACATCCTTTATATTCAGCATTTAAACCCAAAGAATTTGAATATTTTAATGAAAAAGAGATGTTTGAAAATACTATTTCTAAACTAAATGGCACTTTAATTACTGACGCAAGACCTGCTCAATCTTTTGATTACTATTTTAGATACAAACCTCATTCAAAACTAAAAATATATTCTAGTGAAGATACCATAAAAAATAATAATAAAAAACCAATCTACCTACTTGAAAATAAAGGTTTTAGCAACTACTTCTCAAATTTAAATATAGCTTCTGCTTCTGACAAATATTCACAATTCAAGAAAATAGAAATCAAAAAAATAGGTCAAGTAACTTTGTACAAATTGCAATAATTATAAATTTTTACGTTCTACATTTATGAAAAAATCCATCTATATATTTTTAATAACCATTGCTTTACCAATATTTTCATATTCTCAAATTCAAAAAATACAACTTAATAAAAAACCAGAATACATGAAATTTAATGTAGATTATGGTTTGCTAAACGGAGGAAAACTGGAAATTATGGTGGATACAGGAGTAGTAAATATTGACAATCATATTTGCCATAAAATAAATATGAAAGGCTACACTGCTGGCATGGTAGGCTGGTTTAGTACCATTGATAATGAATGGTTTAGCTTAATAGACACCACCACCGGATTGCCTTATAAATTCAATAGAAAAATAATTGAAAACACCTATAAAAAAACCGAAAGTACCACTTTTGACAGGGCAAAAAATATGGTGTATGTAACAGTGAAAACTGACACAAGCTCTTACGAAGTAAAAGACTATCCTATTGATAATCAAAGCCATGATATCATTTCTGCCTATTTTGCATTTAGGTTTTATGATTTTGAGGACATTAGAAAAAAAGACACTCTCACCATTCCATTTTTTTTGGATGATAAACTTTATCAATTCAAAATGAGGTATGTAGGAAAAAAGAAAATCAAAACTATATTTGGGAAAAAGAAAGCTTTGGTAATAAGCCCTATTTTGCCACCCAACAAAATGTTTAGTTCTGGGGAAAGTATAAAAGTCTATTTTTCAGATGATAAATATAGAATTCCTCTTAAAATGCAGGCAAGTTTGGTAATTGGCAGCATCACCGCCATTTTAGATGAATATAAATAATGCAAATTTGTTATTTTTGTAAATAAATCACTTTAGATATGCTATTTGAAGAATATTGCACAAGCAAAAAAATTGATGCCACTTTATTTAAAACCAATGATATTCAATTATATACAGAATTAGAACAACTTTTTTCGTTGGTACACCCAAATAGCTTTACCCAACAAAAACTATTTTTAATTAATAATATAAGAAGAAAATACCAACTTCCATTTGTACCAAAAGCTGAAAAAGCACCAAAAGTAGAAACTCCAAAACCTGCTTCAAAACCCATAGAAAATCAAGAAATAAAAGCAAGTATTTCAACAGAAACAGCTTATAGCCAACCTAAAAAACCAGCTTTTAAACCCGTTATAAAACCAATTATCAAAAAAGAAACTGATTCAAATATTGAAATAATTGATACTAAAATTTCTCCAACCAATGAACCAAAAGAAGAAGAAGCAAAAGCACTAGAAACTCCTAAAAAACCAGTTTTTAAACCTGTAATGAAAAAAGCAGTTTCTTCAGAAAGTCCTGTTGCTGAAAACGCTGCAGAAACAACTGAAAATAAACCTATTGCAAGTGCTCCTAAACCCATAATGAAACCCATTATGAAAAAAGCTGTATCAACTGAAACAACTGAAAATGAAGTAGTTTCTACTTCAACTCCAGAAACAGAAACCAAACCAGTAGAAGCTCCCAAAAAAGTAATTTTTAAGCCTGTAATGAAAAAAAGAGAAGAATAAAAAATGCATCTACTCTTAAAAAATAAATACATTGCATTAATAATTAGCATTTTATGTGTGAATATAGTGCTGTTTTTTGGATTATTTTTTTATGAATATTTTACAAGAGTGGATGTAATTTCTGATTTAAAAAACTACAAAAATTGCTATCCAATTGGTGCTTACAAAGAAAACTTTTCAGATTCAGCTTCGCTTTCACATTACAAACCTTTAAAAAATGGTTATGAATTTAGTTTCACAAAATCAACCCAATTGCTACATTCATTTGCAGCTATTTATATTCCCATTGCATGTTTAAATATCTCATTTACAAAACATAACAAACTTACAATCAAAATAGAAAGCCAAAAAGCGAAAAGAATACCAGTGCTTTTGAGCATGAAATACCAAAATAATTTAGATAGGTATTTAACATCCTTTATTGATATTAAAAAAAATGTAAGTAGTTATGAATTAAATATAGCTGATTTTCAAACACCTGCAGAATGGTTTGAACATAACAATTTGTCTTTTAATGAATTACCTCCACATCAGTTTCAAAATATTCAAACCATATCCATAGAAAGTTGCCATTTATTACCCAAAGGCGAAAGCGATGTGTACAAAATCACAAGACTCACTTTTAAGAAAAACATCCAATTTGAAACCTATTTTGCACTGTTTTTGAGTGCTTTAGCATCAATATTTCTCATCATTTATTACCTAAAACCTTTTCAATCAAAAGAAAAAATTATTCATATTCCCATTGTTCCGCTCAACATAAGCGAAAAAGCAAGTGCCATTGATAAAATTTCCATTTTTATTGCCCATAATTATTCAAACCCTGACCTTAATTTGCAAATAATTCAAAAAGAAATTGGCTTAAATGCACAAGAAATTTCAAAAGAAATAAAAAAGAAATACGACCTTACTTTCCCACAATATTTGAATAAAGTGAGAATTGAAGAGGCAAAAAGAATATTAAAAACCAAAAAAGTAGAATCAATAGCCGAAATTGCCTACACAGTTGGCTTTAATAGCCCCAATAATTTTAACAGAGTTTTTAAAAATATTGAAAATTGCACCCCAAAAGAATACATACAAAACATTAACAATGAACAGATTACATAAATTGTTAAGGATTATATTTTTATTGTAAATTGATTTTCAGAAGTTACTTTTAGTATTGCGAAGTAATTCACTTAAAATCCAATTTATTATGAGAAAAATACTATTACTTTCGCTAATGCTTACAAGTTTCAATTTGTTTGCTCAAAAATTAAATGTTGTGGGTGGGTATTTTCCTTCATGGAGAAGCACATCAAGTGCCAATTTTAATCATTACAATTATTTATATTATGCTTTCGCTTTTCCTTCTGTAAATGGCGAAATTTTGGATTTAAACCCTGTTTTTTTCGAATTTTTAGATGCTAACAAAAGTAATCCTGCCAAAAAATTTATAAGTGTTGGTAGCACTGGTTTGCCTGAAATGGCCAAAGACAGCATTGCAAGCTTAAAATTTGCCGATACTCTTAGATCTTTCTGTAAAGTGCATCAACTACAAGGTATAGACATGGACTGGGAAGCCATTGACAATGAAGTGGATATGAAAAATTTCACTAGGCTAATGAAAATGATTAGAAATGAAATAGATACCACCAATTTAGAATTTAGTATCACTTTAGGATTTGGAAATTATTGGATGCAATGGTACGAAGATGAAGCATTGCAAACAGCTGATTTTCTTCAAATTATGATTTACGACCAAACAGGTACTTGGTCTGGAAGTCCGTTTGGAAACCATGCGAGTATGGACCATTTTTTACAAGCAGAAAGCTATTGGGTAAGCAGAGGATATCCTAGAAATAAGTTGGTAATGGGTTTACCTTATTACGGTTATAAATTTAAAAGTAACAAAGGTGGCCTGGCTAGTGCTGTAACTTATGCCGATATTTTAACACAGTTTCCTAATATGAAAAGCTCTGATAATCTGCTGAGTGACAATACTGGATACTATTGGTTTAACGGTGCAGACTTGATAAAAGAAAAAACCGAATACGCTATCAACAATGGTTTTAAAGGAGTTTTTGTGTGGGAAATTGCACAAGATGATTTGAAAAGTCCTTTGTCATTAGATTCTACATTGGCTAAAACAGCAGGCACACTTACATTAGGAATTGAAAAATTAAATTCTTCTGAAACTACTATTAGCATTTACCCCAACCCTTGCAATAACTCATTTAAAATTAATGGATTAAGCAATGATTTCATAAATGGAGAAATAAAAATCCAAAATCAAGAAGGTAAAACTATCTCAAAATTCAAGATTAATGAAATTGAAAATGGTGAGTACATTCTCAAAAATATCATTGCAGGATTTTATACAGTTTCTTTCACTAACAATTCAAAATCAAAAGTTTATTATTCTAAATTAGTAATTAATTAATTCATTTTTACATAAATGCAAATGTTTATTTCAGTGTAAACTAGTTTATTTTTGAGCTATTTTGAAATAAACATTTGCATTTATCATTTTATTTTTTCTACATTTGCATTGCATTTTGGTTTTCATATACAAATTCTTTGTTTTGAAATTAAAAGGGAATCGTGTTAGAATCACGAGCTGTACCCGCAACTGTATGCTCTTCAACTTTGGTTGAAACGTGCAATCCTCACGCCACTGAACTTTAAAAATTCGGGAAGGCTGCACACGAGTAAGTCAGGAGACCTGCCTCAATGTATCATTCAATGCTTCGGGAAGAAAGTCAATTGAAATGGAGGTTTCTTAATTAATTAAGTATCTTTATTTTATCGGTCTCTTATCGGCATTAAACTAAACCTAAATTAGGAAAACGTTTATGCTCAAAAAACTTTATTTGCTATTTTTAATAGCATTATCAATTATTTGTGTTCAAAATGCAAGTGGTCAGTTGTTAAAAACCGACTCTGTATTGGTAACAAAAGAAGTAATTATTTCCTCCAACAGACTGAGCGAATTCAGCACTGGCTATAAAATAATTGAAATAGATTCGGCCACATTGGCTCAAAACCAAGCCAATTCCCTTGCCGAATTATTAAGCAACTACTCTCCTATTTTTGTAAAAACTTATGGCACAAACTCATTAGCAAGTACTTCGGTACGAGGGATGAATGCTAACCAAACTGCCATTTTGTGGAATGGATTTAACATCAACAGCTCGTATGTGGGGATGATAGACCTGAACCTTGTGCCTAATAATTTTGTAAACAGCGCAAAAATACAAGTGGGTGGTGCAGGGGCACTTTGGGGCTCAGGCGCAATTGGTGGCACTGTGCACCTAAACAACCAACCAACTTTTAATAAGGGGCTCACTTTTAATACTTTGCTAAACACTGGCAGTTTTGCAGATCAACAAATTAATATAGATTTTTCATTTAGCAAAAAACGATTTATTACCAGTTTTAAAACATTTTATCACCAAGCTAAAAACGATTTTCCCTTTATCAACAATGCAAAAATTGGCAAACCTATAGAAAACTTTCAGAATTCAGAAAGCTATCAAAAAGGAATATTGCAAGAAAACTATTTCAAATTAACTAAAAATCAAACCATTAACACCAGAGTTTGGCTACAAAACAATCATCGTCATATACCCAATAGTATTACATCAGGCATAGGAAAGGCTTTTCAAAACGACCAAGCAAGCCGTTTCACAACTGAATGGCAACTCATAAAATCAAACATTACATTATTTGCAAGGGCTGCTTTTTTTAACGAAAACATTGATTATTACGACCCTTCCACAAATTTAACATCGCTAAGCAATATCAAAACTATAATTTCAGAAGCTGAAACTAAATACAAAATCACTGATTTACAAACTATTAACGGGGGAATAAATTTCACCTACAACAAAGCACTTACAAAAAATTACAGTTTTATTCCTGAAAGAAACAGAACTTCCCTATTTAGTTCATATCAAATAAGGAACAATAAATCTACCTTAAAACTTACCACTTCTGTAAGAAAAGAATTTGTAAATCAGTTCATTAGTCCATTTACTTACAGTTTTGGAGGTGAAGCTAAAATTAGCCAAAACATCAAAACCAGAATAAATGTATCTAAAAATTACCGTTTGCCCACATTTAATGATTTGTATTGGGGACAAGGTGGCAACCCAAATCTATTGCCAGAAGAAGGTGTAAGTACAGAAATAGGCATTGGATATGTTAAATGTTCCGATCCGTTTGCCATAGAATTTGAGACTTCTTTTTTTTCTTCAAATGTAAACAACTGGATTATGTGGGCACCTGATAATAAAGGAGTTTGGACACCTCAAAACATCAATAAAGTATGGTCGAGAGGGGTGGAAATGGATTTAAAATTATATGCAACACTTGGCAAAATAAAATGGGTTGGCAAACTTCAAGCCCACTACATTAAAACAACCAATGAAAAAAGCAACACAAAAGAAACACTGCACAAACAATTAATTTACACGCCACTTTATAAAATTTTGTCAAGCATAAGTGCTGAATACAAAAAATACAGACTCAACTTAGCTTATAATTTTGTGGGTTATAGATTCGAAAACACCGACAATGCTACTTTTTTACCAGGTTATGGACTTGTAAATATTGATTTTAGCAAACAGCTAAACCTTAAAAATCAAACATTTAGGGCTTTTTTACAAATCAATAATGTAACTAATTTCTCTTACCAAATTATACCTTTTTATCCTTCTCCAATGAGGAATTATCAAATTGGAATTTCAATAAATCTTAATAAACCTAATAAAATCTAAAAATGAAAAAAATTACCTTTAAAAATCAATTCTTAATAGCTTCAGCAATAGCATTAGCAAGTATTTTCACTTCTTGTGAGCCTAAAAAAAATGAAACGGTAGCACCCTTCATTCAATTACCAGATAGTGGTGTTTATATAATTAATGAAGGTTCGGGAAAAGGAACTGGCTCTGTTGGTTTTTATGACAGAAGTACAAAAAAAGTAACGAATGACTTGTATTCAGTTGCTAATGATAAAGCTAAACTCAATGATTTTGTGCAATCTATTAATATTATCAACGGTAAAACTTATATTGTTTCTAATAATGTTACCAAAATTACTGTGGTAAATTCTACTAATTTCAAATATATCAATGAAATAGATGGTTTTGCAATGCCAAGATATATGTTGCCAATATCAAACTCAAAGGCTTATGTATCTCAATGGGGTGCAACTGGCAATGATGGTTCTGTAAAAGTGGTTGATTTAAGCACAAACACAATCTCTAAATCAATCACTACAGGAAAAGGTGCAGAAAAAATGTTTAAAAAAGGCAATTATGTTTATGTTACCTGTAATGGAGGTTTTGAAAATGATTCAGTAATTACAATTATTAATACAACAACAGATGTAGTTGAAAAAACATTGACAGCAGGTGCTAAACCTTCATCAATTGTTGAAGATGCAAATGGAAACATTTGGGTTTTATGTTCAGGTAAATACAATTCTGATTATACAAGTTTAGAAAAATCAGCTAGTTTAGTCAAAATAAATCCCACCACAAACACAATTGAACAAACTATAAATTTTAATGATTTATCCTCAACAGCTAGTAATTTAACTATTAATAAAGATAAAAATAAGCTATTTTTCAATTTCAATGGAGCAATTGTTAGTCAAAATATCACTTCTTCAACTTTTGATAAAACGGTTGTTGTAAACAAAGATTTTTATGGATTAGGAATTGACCCAACAACCGATATAATTTATGGTGCTGATGCTGGCGATTATTCAAGTGCAGGAAAAGTAATTAGATATAATATTTCAGGAGCTGTAATTGATACTCTAAAAGTGGGCATTGCCCCTAATGGTTTCTTCTTTAAATAATTGCCATCCCATCTATTCCCATAATAACGATGATTTCATAGCCATGGGTTTCAACCCGTGGGATAAATAGATAAAATAATTGAAGAACCCTGATTTATTGATTATGTTCATAACAGTGGTTATGGTGGTTAATGAAAAAATTTATAACAAAAATGGCTACCTCATCAGTAGCCTTTTTTGGTATTAAATTAATATCTATAAAAATAATTTATAATATCAATAAAGTATATAAATAAAAATATATAAACCTCATTTCATAGTTTTGTGGAGTAAAAATTAAACAAAATAAAACAATGAGAAAAATCACTGTAGCAAAAGGAGATGGAATTGGTCCAGAAATTATGGATGCCACTCTAGAAATCATTTTAGCCGCTGGAGCTGAAATTGAAATTGAAGAAATTGAAGTAGGTGAGAAAGTTTATCTTTCTGGCAATACTTCTGGTATTGCTAAAGAATCTTGGGATAGTATTAGAAACAACAAAGTTTTCTTAAAAGCACCAATCACAACTCCTCAAGGTGGTGGTTATAAAAGTTTAAATGTTACAACAAGAAAAATGTTAGGTTTATATGCTAACGTTCGTCCTTGCCAAAGTTTACATCCTTTTGTAAAAACAAAACATCCAAAAATGGATATAGTGATTATTCGTGAAAACGAAGAAGATCTATATGCTGGTATTGAGCACCAACAAACTGACGAAGTTGTTCAATGTTTGAAATTGATCAGCCGTCCTGGTTGCGAAAAAATAGTTAGATATGCATTTGAATATGCAAAACAATATGGCAGACAAAAAATAACTTGTTTCACAAAAGACAATATCATGAAACAAACAGATGGTTTGTTTCACCAAGTTTTTGATGAAATAGGAGAAGAATATCCAGAAATTGAAAAAGAACACTGGATTATAGATATTGGAGCTGCTAAAATGGCTGATACTCCTGAAGTTTTTGATGTAATTGTTACTTTAAACTTATACGGAGACGTACTTTCTGACATTGCAGCACAAATTGCAGGTTCAGTGGGAATTGCAGGTTCATCAAACATAGGTGAAGAATGTGCAATGTTTGAAGCAATTCACGGTTCTGCACCAAGAAGAGCAGGTCAAAATGTAGCGAATCCTTCAGGTTTATTACAAGGTGCAATCTTGATGTTGAACCACATAGGTCAAAGCACAGTAGCAGAAAAAGTACAAAATGCTTGGTTAAAAACATTAGAAGATGGTGTACATACTTATGATGTTTACAAAGAAGGTATCAGTACTGAAAAAGTAAGCACAAGCGACTTTGCAAAAGCGGTAATTGCTCGTTTAGGTCAAAAACCAAGTACTTTAAAAGAAGTAAACTACAGCAACACGCAAGAGCTTAACTTAAAACCTTATGTAAGAAAAGCACCTAAAACCAAAGAATTGATTGGGGTAGATGTTTTTGTACACTGGGCAGGCACAAACGCTGATGAATTAGGAGCATTGATTGAAAAATTAAATACTGCTAATGTTAACTTGAATATGATTTCAAACAGAGGTATCAAAGTGTATCCAGAAGGCTTTAAAGAAACTTTCTTAACAGATCACTGGAGATGTCGTTTCAAAGCAGAAAAAGGAAAAACTTTAGAAAAATCAGAGATAATCAGCATCTTAACTCAAGCTTCAGGTTTAGGAATTGATGTAATTAAAACTGAGAACCTTTACAAATTTGATGGTAAAGCAGCTTATTCTTTAGGACAAGGTCAATAAAAAATATAAGTTGATATAATAACAAAATTGGCTACTGATGAGGTAGCCATTTTTGTTTTGTATAGACGTGGTATGCCACATCTAAACAAAACAGGTCTAATTATTATCAATCTTAGTTTAATATTTGAAAATCCCTCAAAAAAATATATATTTGAAATTGGCGAAAAAAAAGCAACCAAATAAAAATTTATGAAAAAAATCTTATTTCCCTGCATAGCATTACTTTTTTCAATTCAAAGTACGTTTTGCCAAACTTATAGCGGCAAATATATTACAGGAAAGGGTTCTGCAATTATAGACGGACCAGCAAGAATTGGTGAAAAAATACCTTCTTTTAACAACCCTTATAATATTGCACTTGACAGTATTGGAAATATTTATGTGGCAGATAGTTGGAATAGAGTTGTAAGAAAAGTAACCCCAGATGGTACCACTTCAACCTATATTGGTACAGGTTGGGAAGGCACATTTGATGGAGACTTTCGAAATGCCAAATTTGGAAAACCAAGAGGTGTTGCAATTAATAATTTAGGTGAATTGATTGTTACCGACGAAAGCAAACACTCAGTAAGAAAAGTAAGTGCTAATAGAATTACTTCTACAGTGGGTTCAGTTTCAACTCCTACTGATGTAGTTTTCGATAAAAAAGGAAACTACTATGTAACATCATCCACTTTTCATTGTATATATAAATTTAACACTGATGGAACAAATTATATTTTTGCAGGAAACACCTCTGGTACAAGCGGTAAAACAGACGGTCAAGGCACCAATGCAAAATTTAATGCTCCTGCTTCTATTGATATTGATTCAGATGGAAATTTATATGTTGCCGATTTTGGTAATCATTTAATTAGAAAAATTACTCCAACAGGATTAGTAAGTACTTTTGCAGGTTCAGGAACAGGGGCATTTGCAAATGGAAAAGGAACTGCTGCATCATTTAATAAACCAATTGGAATAGCTCTAGATTCATTGAACAATGTTTATGTTTCAGATTTCAACAACCGTTGCATTCGAAAAATTACCCCTACTGCCGAAGTTACTACTATTGCTGGCGAAATTAAAAGTTCCAATTTAAGCGTAGATGGACCAGCTTTAAATGCCATCATTCCTGCACCTTCGGGTATAGCTGTAGGTAAAAAAGGTGTAATATTTTTCATGGATGTAAATACAGGTTTACTTAGAAAAATTGAAAATGGATATGTTACAACATTAGTAGGTTACGAAGGCTCAGACAATTATGTTGAAGGAAAAGGTACGGCTGCAAGTTTTTGGGATATTTATGACATGGTAATTGATTCAAAAAATAATATATATGTCCATGATGACAAATGCATAAGAAAAGTTACTACAAGCGGAAATGTGAGTCTATATGCAGGTTTAGGAGTGAAAAAAAAGCTTAACAATATGTATGGAATGTGTATGGACAAAAAGGACAATTTGTTTTTTTGTGATTCAAACAACGTGTACAAAATTACTCCAGATGGAGTATTGAGCCATTTTGCGGGGAATGGAGCATATAACACTGCAGGTATAATTAAAGATGGAGTAAAAGGAGTTGGTAACGTGTCTAATGGAGTTATGTGCCCAGATAATAAAGGGAATATTTATATATCAAATTATTATTTAATGAGAAGAATAGATTCTCTTGGCACAGTAACTACTCTTGCTGGAAAAGCCTGGGAACCAGGAAACACTGACGGACAAGGAGTTAATGCCAGGTTTGGAGCAAACGAACCAATGATTGCAGATAATGCAGGAAATATACTAATTTTTGGGCAATCAAAAGTTAGAAAATTAACACCAGATGGTAGTGTAAAAACTATACTTGGCAAACAATTTAACACTGTAATTGACGGAGATAGTTCAATTGCAAGTTTTAAAGATATGGGAAATGCCTGTATGGATAAAAAGGGAAACATATACCTTACCTGCCAAACTACACTCAGAAAAATAACACCAAACTTGACTGTTAGCACAATTGCTGGAGGTGGCATTAATGCAGAAGGCGACCCATTAAAAATGGATTTAGTTCGATGTTATGCAATAGCTTTGGACACAAATGAAAATATTTATATTAGTAGTGATCCAAATAATGAATCTAGAATTAATAAACTAGAAAAAGTAATTTTAACTAATCTGGAAAGTTATTCAATTGAAGAAAGCAAATCAATTTTCCCGAATCCTGCTATTAATCAAATATTTTTAAATATTAATCCTAACAATGATACTTATCAAATATTTTCAATTGATGGAAATTTAATTTCAGATGGACAATTGATTACAAATGAATTATATATAAGTAACCTTCAAAAAGGTACTTATATAATTAAAGTAAATCATCAAAATTCTTTAAAAATATACAAGTTCATAAAAGAATAAATATTTTATAACAAAAATGGCTACTGATGAGGTAGCCATTTTTGTTTTTATTAAATTAATTAAAAGTTTTTGTCTAAAATCTATAGTCTTCTATCTAAAATCTAACTAAGCCTTAACAGCTACCAACTCAGATAAAATATTATTGAAAGTTTCACTTGGACGTAAAGCTTTACTAGCTAATTTGAAATTTGGATGGAAATAACCGCCAAGTTCTTGGTGTAAACCTTGTGCAGCAATTAATTCACCAGCAATTTTAGCTTCATTAGCAGTTAATTCAGCAGCAATAGTTTTAAAGGTAGCTTGTAAATCAGCATCTTTTGTTTGAGCTGCAAGGTTTTGTGCCCAATATAATGCTAAATAGAAGTGAGAACCACGGTTATCAATTTGTCCTACTTTACGAGCTGGAGATTTATCCTCAGCTAAGAATTTCTCTGTAGCAGCATCTAAAGTTTCAGCCAACACCAATGCTTTAGGGTTATTTTGTGTTTGACCTAAATGCTCTAAAGAAACAGCCAAAGCCAAGAACTCTCCAAGAGAATCCCATCTTAAATAACCTTCTTCTACAAATTGCTCAACATGTTTTGGTGCAGATCCACCAGCACCTGTTTCAAATAAACCACCACCGTTCATTAATGGAACAATAGAAAGCATTTTAGCAGAAGTACCAAGCTCAAGAATTGGGAATAAGTCAGTTAAATAGTCACGTAAAACGTTACCAGTTACAGAAATAGTATCTTTTCCTTCAATAATTCTATCCAAAGTAGCATTGGTAGCAGCCACAGGATTTAAGATTGAAATATCCAAGCCTGTAGTATCGAAGTTTTTAAGATATGTATTTACTTTTTTAATTACTTCACGGTCGTGTGCACGGTTTTCGTCTAACCAGAAAATTGCTGGTGTATTTGATAAACGAGCTCTGTTTACAGCTAATTTTACCCAATCTTGAATTGGTGCATCTTTCACTTGGCACATTCTGAAGATATCACCTTCTTCAACAGCTTGCTCTAATAAAACATTTCCGTTTCCGTCAATAGTTTTTACAACACCTTCGCCTGTAATTTGGAAAGTTTTGTCGTGCGAACCGTATTCCTCAGCTTTTTGAGCCATCAAACCAACGTTAGGTACAGAACCCATTGTTTTTGGATCAAAAGCACCATGTTTTTTACAAAAATCAATCGTTGCCGAGTAAACACCAGCATAAGATCTATCAGGAATTAAAGCTAAAGTATCTTTAATTTCTCCATTTTTATCCCACATTTTACCTGAATTTCTAATCATTGCAGGCATAGAAGCATCTACAATTACATCAGAAGGGACATTGAAATTGGTAATTCTTAATGTAGAATTTACTTTTGCTACAGAAGGACCTCTATCTAAACGAGCAATAATAGCAGCTTTGATTTCTTCTTCAAGTGGATGACCTTGAATTTTAGCATACAAATCGCCAATACCGTTTTTAGTATCTACATTTAATGTTTTTACTACATCAGCATATTTTTCTAAAACATCTTGAAAGTAAACATCCACTATAGCACCAAACATAATTGGGTCTGAAACTTTCATCATGGTAGCTTTTAAATGCACCGAAAGTAACACTTGTCTTTCTTTAGCTACTGCAATTTGCTCTTTAGCAAACTCTTTAAGTTTTTTAACACTCAATACAGCAGAATCAATAATTTCTCCAGCTTTTAGTTTAGTGCTTGATTTTAATACTTTGTGAGCACCGTCTTTACCAAAAAATTCAATAGTAAATTCGCCAGCTTCAGCCACGGTTACCGATTTTTCAGAACCATAAAAATCACCATTACTCATGTGAGCAACTGAAGTTTTTGAATCTGCCGACCAAGCACCCATTGAGTGTGGATTAGCTTTTGCGTAGTTTTTAACCGCTTTAGGCGCTCTACGGTCAGAGTTACCTTCACGTAAAACAGGGTTCACAGCCGAACCTAATACTTTCGCATAACGAGCTTTAATTTCTTTTTCAGCGTCAGTTTGTGCATCGTCTGGTAAATTAGGCACTGCATAACCTTGGCTCTGTAATTCAGCAATAGCAGCTTTTAATTGAGGAACAGATGCTGAAATGTTTGGTAATTTAATAATATTCGCTTCTGGCGTGGTAGCTAATTGACCAAGCTCAGTTAATGCATCACCTATTTTTTGGTCTTCCTTTAAAAAATCAGGGAAGTTAGCTAAGATACGACCAGCAAGAGAAATATCTCTTGTTTCAACAGCTACTCCTGCACTTGATGTAAATGCTTCAACAATTGGCAACAACGAATATGTTGCTAACATAGGTGCTTCATCTGTAATAGTATAGATGATTTTTGATTTTTGCGTCATATTACTAATTTTTAATAATTTCTTTCAAACAAGATTGATTTGTCAGCTATTTCAAAGTCAACCTACAAATATAATAAAATCATTTAATTATAAACCAATTTTGAAAGAAGGGTGAATAATATTGGAGGAAATTAAGTGGTTAATTTGAAAAATTGAAAAATTATAATAATTGTATTGTATAATTGTATTCTAATTTAACTAAAACAAAGAATCAAATAGTCATGAAATTTTCACTATTAATAATTCTTATATCATTTTCATTCTTTAACATTTCTTTAGCTCAAAATAAAACTGTAACTATTTCAGGTTTAGTCATTAACCAAAATGACAAGCAAGCAATTGATTTTGTAAACATAGTTTTAAAAAGAGAAAAAGACAGCACTTTTGTACAAGGAACATTGACTAACCAAGAAGGCAGATTTACCCTTAACAATGTAGTTCCTGGTAATTATTACATTCAAATAGTAGCTTTTGGTTACGAAAACTTGAAACAAAGCTTGTTTGTAGGTTCATTAAGTGAATTTTTAACCTTGAAAACCATTGAGTTAACTGAAAAAGTAAAGACAACAAAAGAAGTAGTAATCCAAGGAAAAACAGAAACTATTGATGAAACTTTAGACAAAAAAACATTTGAAGTAAAAGATAATATTGCCCAAAGTGGTGGCTCTGTTTTGCAAACTTTACAAAATTTACCTGGTGTCACTATTCAAGATGGCAAAGTGCAACTAAGAGGAAATGAGCAAGTTGCAGTTTTAATTGATGGCAAACAATCGGCATTAACTGGCTATAACGGGCAAACTGGTTTGGATAATATTCCTGCCTCATCCATCGAAAAAATTGAAATTATCAATAATCCATCTTCAAAATACGATGCTAATGGCAATGCTGGCATTATTAATATCATTTACAAAAAAAATAAACAAGATGGTTTTAATGGTAAAGTAGGATTAAATTCTGGGCTGGGTGCTTTGTGGGTTCGAAAAGAAAATTTGCCCAATACCAGACCTCAATACCAAGCAACACCTAAGATAAACCCTTCTATATCATTGAATTACAGAAAAAACAAAGTAAACATTTATTTTCAAGGAGATTATTTATATACCGAAACCTTAAATAAAAATGAATTTGTAACACGAACTTATAATGACGGAACTATTATAAATCAACAAACAAAACGCAACAGAAATACAGGTTTTACAACTTTAAAATCAGGACTTGATTGGAACATAAATTCATCAAATTCATTTAGTGTTTCAGCTTTATTTGGTAGCGAAAAAATTATTGACAATGGCGATCAGCCCTTCTATAACAAGGACTTATCGCAAAGAATGAGACTATGGAAGTTTTTAGAAGATGAATTAAAAACCACCGTAGTAGCCTCACTTGCTTATCAACACAAATTTAAAGATGCTGGTCATTTACTCAATATTGGTTATAATTATACCTTTCACCGTGAAGATGAGAGGTACTTTTTTACCAATTACATGCCCACTTTTACAGGTTTAGATGCATTCAAATTATTGTCGGATGAAAATGTATCGGACTTGAATATTGACTATGTTCGCCCCTTGAAATTTGGCAGATTTGAAGGAGGATTTAAGTTTAGATACAGAACCATTCCTACCAACATGAAATTTATCCCAGGCGAAAATTCGCCTTTAGATACCAATGCAGGAGGTTGGGCAACTTACAATGAAATTATTCCTGCATTGTATGGAAATTATGTTTTTGAAAACCAAAAATACGAAGCCGAAATTGGATTACGAGTAGAATATGTTGGTATTCAATACGATGTAAATCCCAATCACAAAACATACAAAAGCAGTGGTTACAATTATACACAACCCTTCCCCAATGTGCGATTGGCTTATAAAATAAATGATAAAAATAAAATCTCAGTATTTTATAACCGCCGTGTAGACAGACCCAATGAAGTGGATATCAGGATTTTTCCCAAATATGACGATGCTGAAATTATCAAAGTGGGTAACCCGAGTTTGCGTCCACAATTTACCAACTCATTAGAATTGGGTTATAAAACAAGCTTTAAAAAAGGATATTTTTACTCAGCCTTCTATCACCGTTTTGCAGATGGCACCATAACTCGAATTTCGAGTACCATACCTGGAAGTACATTAATTTATGCCATTTTTCAAAATGTAAACAAAAGCTACAATACTGGTTTAGAATTAGTTTACTCACAGGAAATAGCAAAATGGTACACGTTTAATGTGAACATAAATGCTTATCACAATCAAATAAATGCATTTAGCGTAGTAAATTTATATCCTACAGAAAATACCTTCACCGCTGATAAAGAAAAAATTATAGCAGGAAACGTAAAATTTAACAACACATTCAAGTTTGCTAACAATATTTCAGCACAATTAACAGCCATTTATTTATCACCAGATATTATTCCACAGGGTAAAATAGCCTCACGGTTTTCACTTGATTTGGGAGTTAAAAAGTTAATACAAAACAAGAATGGTGAAATATTTTTCAACGCCACCGACTTGCTTAACACCTTGGTAATCAAAAGAGATATAAAAGGTCAGAATTTCAACTACACCTCCACAGATTACTATGAAACACAAGTATTTAGAGTTGGATATAGTTATAAGTTTTAAAAACCAAATCTGACAGGTTTTTGAAACCTGTTGGATTTTGGGTTAAATGAAATATATAGGTTTTAAATGGTTAAGTTAAAAATACATCAATTAACGAGGCAAGTTTTGTACTTTTATTTTAGGAATTCCTTGTAAGTTTGAAATATAAGTTGAAGAAAAGTTTATTTGGTAAATATTAAATTACTAGTAATTTTGAATTGAACAAAATCTTCATTTGAATGTCAAATAATTTATGGTGTATTTGATGGTGTAAAAACCAAAAAGTTATAACATTATTTGTTTTGTTATAACATTATTTATACATTTGAAGTATAAGAAGTTTAATAATGAAAATATAAATTTATGGAAAAGAGATTGGTGAAAATAGGAAACTCAATGGGGTTTGTAATACCAAAGAGTTATTTAAAGTCATTTGGAGAGTCTGTAATTATTGAAAAAACAAATGAAGGCATTCTTATTAAACCCAGTGAACCACAAAAATTGACTTTAATTGATTTATTGGCTTCTACTGATATGGATGCTATGTATAAACAACTGAAAATAGAAGCAAATGCATCTAAGACTCAGAAATACTATAAAAGTAAAGAGGTGCAAGATTTAGATAACTCAAATGATGTGGTAGATGACTATTAATCAATGGGAAATTTGGATGGTAGATTTTAATCCTACCAAAGGGCAAGAAATAAGTAAATTACGACCTGCAATAGTGGTTAACGACCAACGATTAGGTAAGCTCAACTTAAGGGTAGTAGTGCCAATTACTGATGTGAAGTTGGCTAATGTTTGGCATCATGAAATTACGCCTAGCAAAGCCAATGGATTGAGTAAAAATAGTGTTGCAGATTGCTTTCAGTTGAAATCACTCTCTTGTGATAGATTTGTGAAAAAGCTAGGGTTACTTGATAGTATTCATCAACCTTATATTCAGTTAAAAATGATGTTGGTATTGGGATTAAAAGTATGAAATGCCAATACCAACATCTATTTTTTTTATATAACAAAACTTACAATGCAGTCAATTATCAATGGGTAAAACTAATTTTAATAGGCTATCAATAAACGGTTTAAAGGCTGGTGAGGACAACAGCCTTAGGGAAAAACTTATTTTTTTTACAATTAAGGATTAAAAATCCTTGGATACGGCTTCTTGATTGCAAATCAAGAAGAGCACGTTATACTTGTTTTTGTTCTTAATTTTTAAGAGAAGATGTGGAAGAGCGGTTTAAAGACTGGTGAGGACAATAGCCTTGGGGAAGAAAAGCATTAAATCAATCTTAATACTTTAATAGAATATTCATGAAAAAAACAATATTGACAATCATAATATTAACTATTTTCAATTCATTGAGTTGGTCTAAAAATACAGACAATATTGAATGGATAATTTTAAAATCTAAAACAGAGTTCAAAAACATTTTCTTTGAAGATAATATATTTCAAGATAGTATTAGTGAAAATGAGGCATTAAAAGCAATTGAAATAATAAAAATCAATTTCAATCAAATAAAAAATGAATTAAAAATGAATAATTCTTCGAATATTTCAAATTATAAATTTCAACTTATTATTGGTAAAAATATAAAAAATGAAAAAATCATATTTGTGAATGGTTTCACTATAAATATACCCAAATGGGTGCAAAAAGATTAGAAAACAAAAATAATTCAGTTAAAATGTGTTGAAAATAATCTAATCTCTTTTAAAATTAACCTAAATTCGAAAAGTGTATATCAGATTCACAATTCAACATGTAAATAAATATGCTAAAACTTCAACTATTTACAATAATTACAATTTTGTTTGTTCTAATTATTTATATTCACAAAAAAGTTAGAAAATTCAATTTCAAAATTAAAACACTTGACTAGTAAGCAGTAATGATTTAACTTTACGATATGAAATTTGTTGATGTAAAAAACGACGTAGCGTTTCGCAAAATATTTGGAAACGAAAACAGAAAAGAAGTTTTAATTTCTTTTCTGAATGCTGTGTTATTGCTTCAAGAAAATCATAAAATTGTAAATGTAGATATTTTAACTCCTTATCAACTTCCTGATTTAAAAGGGGGAAAAGTAACTATTGTTGACGTAAAAGCTAAAGACCAAAACGACAAAACTTACATTGTTGAAATGCAAGTAGCTGAGGTTGACGGTTTTGATAAACGAGTACTTTATTATGCTTCTAAAAGTTATGCTGCCCAAATTGAGCGTGGTAATGATTATGAAAAACTTAACCCCACTTTTTTCATTGGTATTTTAGATTTTGAGGTTACACAAAATCCAAGTTACATTAGCCGACACAAAATAATTGATATTGAAACCAATGAAAATTATATTAAAGACATTGAATTTAACTTTATTGAACTTCCCAAGTTTAACAAAAAAGAAAACGAACTAACAACTATTATTGACCAATGGGTGTATTTTATTAAAAATGCTGAAAACCTTCATGTTATACCTGAAAATTTAAATGACGAAGGCTTAAAACATGCTTATGAAGATGCAGACAGACATAATTGGACCAAAGCTGAATTAGAAGCATATGATTATGTGCTTATGAGAGAGCAAGATGATAGAGGAAGAATTGCACTTTCGAATAGAAGAACATTAGAAAATGTTGCTAAAAACTTTTTAAATGCTGGATTATCAGTTGAAGTAGTTGCCCAGAACACTGGTTTATCAATTGAAGTGGTTACCAAACTACAAAATAACGGTTAAATAGACCAATGATTTAACTTAATATTATTTTAAAAATCATAACTACCCAATATCATAATTAGCTTCAATAAGCTTATAATAAATATCTTCTTTTTTCATTTCTTTAATTAGGTAACTATCAGTTGAATTGTAGATATGATATAGTTCTTGGTGCACCCATTTAGTAAGTTCAGCATCACTTAATCCTTCAACAAGTGTAATTGGCGGTTCTGGCAAAGTGTATCCAGATGGAATTTGCAGATTAGGGAAGTCAACTTTAGGCATTTCTATTTATTTTAAACTTAATAATTTTTCGCAGTTGCTCGGCTCCTGCCGAGTAACATTTATCATTTTGGCTTCTAGCCATTTAAGCGGCAAGATGCCTTTTCCATAACAGTCACTAGGCAGGAGCCTAGCGACTGCGGGTTTGTTCTGCTCATTCTTGCACCTATTAACATGGTAGATTCAAATTTTACAATTGGCCATATTCAGTTTTAAATACGTTAAATAAAGTTACAATTTCTGTATAATTTGCCTCCGCTGATAATTGTGTAATGTCAAATGTCAACATGTGTTCAATGTCCTTTTGTGATAAGTAATTGCCGTGAATTAAAATTTCTCTTAATTGGTCGCTATCGTCAAAATATTCTCTGGCGTCTGAGTCAAAACTGTCTTTTAGAAATGTTATTAAGCACTCGTCAATAATAGGTTTTGAATGTGTTTGAATATCGTCTACGTTCCTTAAAATATCATTTATTTTTTGGTCAATTAGTGGTTGATTGTTAAAAAATATTCTTCCATTTGAATGGGCTGAATTATTTCTGTCGTCCACACTTCTTTTATAATTACCAATTTTTGCATTGTCGCAACCAAGTAGTTTTAGGAATTTGAAAAAAGGTGCTTCATTTGATTTTACAAATGCAAATGGTGTTGTTGCAGTTAAAAAGGTTTGCTCTATTTCATTATTTAAACCTAACAATGCTTTTTCAAAATCCGAGGTTCTGTTTTCTTTGATTTGCCAAACTTCAAAATAAACGAAGCTCATGTAAAGCATGTGGAAGGCAATAAAAGCAAACGGATATTTTCCGTTGTCGTAATTGCTTTCATAACTTTCCCAAAGAAAATTGATATAGTCTTGCTCGTCTCTTGTTTTAAAAGAATTAGGCAAATAAGCTAATATGTCATTTGCATTTGCCATTATTCAGTCCAGAGTTTATTTATTTCGTCCTTTATTTTTTTGTCAAATACTTGAATTAGTTCTTTGCTTGCATTTACCAGTTTAATTTCATTTTCAATTGCTGAAACGATTGTTTCTTGTTCTTCTAGTGATGGCAATGGAATAGTAATTCGATTTAAATTTTGTTGGTTTAACTTAGGCTGAGCAGCACCAGTTACATACTGGCTTAAATCAATGGAATTTAGATACAGTTCAACGAATGTTTGGGTCGCCTTATTTTTGAATTTCAAAATATGTGCATGATTATTTACCCAGACCTTTCCGCTGACTGGAAATGCAATTGGCGTTACCCTTGCAAGTAAATTAGCTCCATCCTCTGAAACCAATAAATAATCATCATCAAAAATAAAATCATCTACATAATCTACAATACCAGAAGCTCCATAATATGGGTAAACGCCTTCTTTTCTATCTGATGCAGTAACAGGTTTTCTTTGACTATCCAAATTTTCACAAATGTTTCCCAATTCAACTAATTCCCAGTCAGGATTTATATTAATTAGTGATTTATAATTTTCTACAACTTGTTTGGCTCCAGAAATTATTTTATCATATTGTTCAATTTTATTTACGATTTCTTTTTGTTCTAATTGATTCGGAACAGGAATTTCAATTTGTCCAATTTCTGAACTTATCCCGCCAATAATTCCCTTTATATATTTTTTTAATTGATTCTGAAAGCCATCAGAAGACAGAATTCGAAATAGTAATTTTGAATTTATTTGATGATTTGCACGTAATAAATATACATGTTCATTTATTGCAGCATCAGTAAAGCCTCCTTTGTAGTATCCAACTTTGCCAGTTGTTGCACCATCTTTTACCAATAGTACATCATTCTCCAGAAGTTTTCCTTTGTTCATATTCTCAAAGTGCGTTTGAGAGATATATTTCATTTTTTCAAATCTAATATTTCCCTCTGAATTGATTTGCTCACCACCAATGCTTGGTATTCCTTCTGATAAAGCACCACCCTTATCTCTAGACCCAGATTGCATTTCGCATAATTCTTGAAGCATCAAATAGTCATGTTTTGCATGTTTTTTCAAGACTATTCTACTGTATCTATCTGAAGACAAATTATAATCTTCGTTTTCGGCTATTATACTTTTCTCAATAACTATAGAATTTAATGGCAAGTTCTCTATGTTGAAAATTAAATCATCTTTGTTGCGTAAAGTATTAATGTAATGTTTTATAAAAATCGTTGCATCAGGTATATCATTTTGAGAAACCTCTTTTCTTTGAGCACTTAAACTATAGCCATCATTTTCAATTTTAACAAAAAGTATTTTGTCTGTTTTTTTTGCAATGTTTTTATCTAAAAGTAACATAGATGTTTTAACTCCGCTATATGGTTGGAAAATACCAGCAGGTAAGCTAATTACACCATACAAATAGTTTTTATCTACTAATAATTTTCGTAATGCTTTGTACGCTGTTGCACTTTGAAAAATAATTCCCTCGGGAACAATGATTGCAGCCCTTCCTGTGGTTGGGTTGATATGTTCCATGATATAATCCACAAAAAGAACTTCACTGCGATTGGCCTGCATTGCGAATTTTTTGTGTGGTCTAATGCCGCCTTTTGGTGTCATAAAAGGTGGATTTGCAAGAATAATGTCAAAGTAATCTCCCCAACGTTCTTCGCTTGCTAACGTATCATATTCATATATTTTGGGCGAAGTAAAACCATGTAAATACAAGTTCACCAGACTCAAACGAACCATTTCAGCAGATATATCATAACCAACAAAATTGTTGATTATTTTTTTCCTGTCGTCTGGTGTTAGCAAGTCTCCTCTGTTCTTTTTAGTATTTTCGTTTAAAATATGTTTGTATGATGAAATTAAAAAACCTGCTGTACCACAAGAAGGGTCGCAAATACTTTCATCTTTTTTGGGTTGCATAATTGCAACCATAAAGTCAATAATGTGTCTTGGTGTTCTGAATTGTCCGGCATCGCCTTGGCTTCCTAAAACAGATAAAAGATATTCAAAGGCGTCACCTAGTTTTTCACTATGGTCGTAATGAAATTCATTGATAATTTTTAGAAACATTTTTAGTGTTTCAGGATCACGATATGGTAAAAAAGCATTTTTGAAAATATCTCGAAAAAGTTGCGGAATGCTTGGATTTTGGTTTAGCTTTACAATTGCTTCGCCATACATAGCCAACATTTCATAGCCGCCCAATTTAGGATCAAATATTTTTGTCCAACTGTATTTTTCAAATTCACCAGTAAAAAAGGTAGCTTCTCCACCAAATTCCATTGCTTCTTTGTCCATGTCATCCATGAATTTGTATATCATGGCAATGGTTATTTGCTCCACTTGTGCTTGTGGGTTTGGTAGTTTCCCTACTAATATATCTCGAGCAGTATCTATTCTTCTTTTAGTTTCTTGATCTAACATTACGCAGCAAATTTATTAAGTGAAACATTATCTTTTATGTATTCAGGAATTGCAAAACGAAGCTCTTGCGGTAACTTCCTAAATACATCACCATTTGGATTGGTATTTAATAATGCATACTTTTTATTTTCAATAATATCTCTGAACTCTGTGTCAGTTATATAGCTTTTGAAATAGTCCTTAGCAAAAGAAAAATATTCTTCGGAAGGCAAATAACGACTATCAAATTTTTCAAATTCGTCTTCCAACAATTCATCTTTACTTTTGAAGTAAGGAATGAAGCCAAATATTTTTTCAATGATTTCACGAAGTGAAAGTCTTCGATCAATTTTCATTGCATTTCGCAACTTGTTTATATTGTAGTATTCGTTTGGTTTTTCAAATATGTTGTTCAAAATGTACTGTTCAATAGCATCAAAATTTTTTTCTAGAACCATTTCTTTTATTTGAGCATCTTCCTTTACAACATCCTCAAACTTTTCAAAATACATTCTGTCTATTTTCATGCCTTCAACACCAACATCACTTACTATAATTGATTTAAGTGGATCGGGATTTGTGCTGTCATAATCATCTGAAGTAGCATATACACCACCGCCTGTTCCGTTTGTGATTGAACCTTTCGGCGGTAATTTTATAACTTCATCATAATTGAATTTTTCTTCAAAGAATTCGCAGTTAGCAAAAAAATCAAATAGTTTGAATTTGGATTTCTGTAATAGTTCAGGTGCTATATTTTCAATTAAAGATTTGTCTTTCAAAACTTCCTTGTTTGCAAAATTGCATTTCCTTGTACCTCGTCCTTTAATTTGAATGAAGTCGGTTGGTGAAAATATTGGCCGCATCAAACAAACATTTAACAAGTCTGGACAGTCGTAACCTGTTGTCATCATGCCTACCGTTACACAAACTCTTGTCTTGCTCGTTTGGTACAAGTCAAAGAAATTACCTTTGCCACCTAAACGGTTATTTGTAAAGTTTATCGTGTGTTGCTGTGCATCAGGTATCCATGATGTAACCTGCATTGCAAAGTCAGATTGATATTTGCCTGGGAATTTTTGATCGGCAAACTCATTTAGTATTTGAGTTATTTTGGCTGCATGATTTTGGCTAACGCAGAACACAATTGTTTTACCAATTTCGCCAGAAATTGGGTCAAGAAAAGCATTTTCTAAAAAGGTCTTACAAAAAATTCGGTTTGTGTTTTCTGAAAAAAGCTTCTTTTCAAAATCTCTTTGAGAAAATGTTGTAGAAGTTTCTTCGCCATCCTCATCAGTCATTTGAACTGTATAACCTTCGTCATTTAGCAATTGAGTAGTAATTTCTGTCCTTGCATCAATAACTGAAGGATTAACCAAAAAGCCGTCACGAACTCCATGCAATAAACTGTATTGGAAAGTAGGCTTGCCATCTTCACAACCGAAGGTTGTGTAAGTGTCAAGTAACATTCTTCTTTCCAATTCTCTTGGGTCTTTTTCGCTTAATGTGTCAGTGTCGATTTTCTTTAAATAGTCTTTTGGTGTGGCTGTTAAGCCCAATTTGTAGCCAATAAAATATTCAAAAACAGCTCGGCTGTTTCCTCCAATACTTCTATGTGCTTCGTCTGAAATTACAAGGTCAAAATCAGTTGGCTGAAAAATACGTTTGTATTTGTTCTTGAATAAAAATGACTGAACTGTCGAAACAACAATTTCTGCTTGTCTCCATTCATCACGGTTTTCTTTATAGATACTACACTTGTAATCAGTTTTTAAATATTCTCTAAATGCTTTGTCTGCTTGGTCTTCCAATTCTAAACGGTCAACTAAAAACAAAACACGTCTTGCGTTTCCTGTTCTTAAAAATAATTTAATTACCGCAGCAGAAGTAAGTGTCTTTCCAGTTCCTGTTGCCATTTCAAATAAGAAACGTTCTTTGCCTTCTTTTACTTCTTCTTGAATTCTTTCAATTGCTCTAACTTGGTACTTTCTTAAAAAACGAAGTTTATTTTCTTCTATGAAAGCGGGGCGTTGAGCATCATCAATATATCTTGGATCTTTATCAAAATCAGGTTTTTGAGTTTTTATAATATAATCTTCATTAACCGTTTCATTGATTAGTGTTTCTGTGTTTGGCTTAAAATCTGTGTAGCCAATTACCGTTTCAGGTTTTGGGAATTTTGAAATGATGTTTGGGTTTCCTCTTTGCAAATCCCAGAAATAGTGCAAGTTTCCGTTTGATAGAATTATGAACCTGCAATTTTGAGATTGTGCATATCTTCTAGCTTGTTCTTTTGCAAAAAGTGGATTTATATCTTCCTTTTTTGCTTCTAATACAATAAAAGGAAAACCTTTGTTGTCTAATAAAAGATAATCTATAAAGCCATTTGAAGTTTTTTCAAAGTCCTCTCCGTACTCGTCAAATTTAATCTGAGTGAGTTTAGCGTTATTTTCTAATACAATGTTTGCGTTCCCTTCGTCATTGTCAAAGAAACGCCAACCCGCTTCTTCCAGCAGTTTGTTTATCTTAATTCTTGCTTTTGCTTCTTTTGACATTCTTTTAAAAATTAAGTTACAAGTAATTTTAACCACAACCTATCATCAAAATTACCTACCAATAAAAAATATTCTCTGCCCTTTTAGGTTCAAAACTTGCACTTATGGTGGTTTTTATTCAACTTTGAGGTAAAGTAAAAAAATAAGACTATGAAAATTGGGCATAAAATACGCAAGATTAGAGAAATGAAAGGTTTAAGCCAAGAAAATGTAGCTGAAGCCCTGATTATGAGCCCTAATGGTTATGCCAAAATAGAACGTAATGAAGTAGATGTTAACTTTGAAAAAATCGAAAAAATCGCTTTATTTTTTGAAATGAAACCCGAAGATTTAGTTGCATTTGATGAAAAAACTGTTTTAAATTTTCTTCACAATAATCAAACTGTAAATGGACCAAATGGAGTATTTTATTACGGTGTTTCTGAAAAAGAACGTGAATTATACGAAGAAACAATTAAACTATTAAAAGAAAAAGTAGCGTTACTTGAAGAAAAAATGGAATGGTTGAAAACTACAAAATAAAAATTAGAATAGTTAAATAAAATAAACCTGACAAGATTTAAAATCCTGCCAGGTTTGTGATTGAAATTATTAATAAATCAGTTTCTAATTATACCCATTCGAATCAAAAGAAAAAGCACTGTCGCTCTTTAGTTTATCAACTTTATTTTTGATTGAAAGTGTCCAAATTACTATTTCGCTGTAGAATAGTTGTTCTTCTTTGGCTAGCTTTCCGCAATATTCTTGAATCAATTTTTGTAGTGGTT
>Ga0214921_10000969_pt1 | contig 50449 bp, 92 predicted proteins | sample LL1505_MetaG_FD_177992 | JGI IMG/M metagenome (GOLD analysis project Ga0214921, IMG submission 177992) | Freshwater microbial communities from Lake Lanier, Atlanta, Georgia, United States - LL-1505 | ecosystem: Environmental > Aquatic > Freshwater > Lake | place: USA: Georgia | collected... | reverse complement strand
AACCGTGTATGTATTACCGCAGGTTCTGTATTTACCAGGAGATTTAAGACGCGAGAACCTCTCCGTTGCCGCTTCAAGAGATGCAGGAGGATGACGAGCGTGTCTATCCCAATCATACCCCTCCTTCCAATGAGGGGCAATGATCTTGCGAAAGACTTCCTGACGAACGCCATTCTTGGCCACATCGCCTTCACTCATCGTGAGACGGATCTGCTTGACAACTGTCTCTGTGCCATGAGCTTCACGCCTGCCGTCGTATCTTGCAACGCCGAAAGTCTTATCCGTACATACATAGGACCTCCCGTCGACAACGATGGTCTCGTTCACCATACCTAGTATGTATACGCCGAGGGCGTCCTTGAAGACGTAAGACGTCTGCGGCTTACGCAGGTGAGTTGTTACGCCGCGAATGTGGGCACCAAGACCGGGGTCCTCAGGGTCTCTCTGGATCATGCGAGACCGGTACATGGCAACACGCAGTTGAACCTCAAGGTCATACTGACGCTGATTCCGATACTTACTGAACTCGTGGTGGTCATTACCCACTTTGGTATACCGACGCTGCTTGATACGCTTAAAGCATGCAGACATGATCCTCTTGTAGCGGCCGTCGAACGAGTAGATGTAGTCCTGGATCTCGCATGGGAGGAGGTTCATAGCTGGCTTTGTGGCTGGGTTGGATGCTACAGGGGGTCTAATTTAGGCCGGTTCAATTTCAGGCCGGCTGGCAGCGGCTGAGCGGGCTACGGCTCTAAGTCCACAAGGCCTCGTGTAGCCATTTCTCGAAGTTTTCATCAAATCTCGAAGTTTTGGCTATTTCTCGAAGTTTTAGCCGTTTTTCGAACTTTGACCCGGTTGAGCCTATTTCTCGAAGTTTTCATCAAATCTTGAAGTTTTTACCATTTCTCGAAGTTTTCAAAATAACAATTGAGTCTGAAATCGAAGTTTTGGCTATTTTTTGAAGTTTTCACTAAATCTCGAAGTTTTGGTCATTTCTCGAAGTTTTAGCCGTTTCCGGACTTGGCGTTTGAAGGCCTCGACGAGGCGGCGGGCCGTGTGGGACTAAAATTGAGCTGTTTCGGCCATTCTAGACAACCTTATCGACTACCCAGTCAAAGCAACTTCAATGGCTCTCGAACGCTTCATCGCTCAACACCTCCGCATCGCCGAGACTCTTGTGGGGGTCCCGTGCGAACGCATGACGGCACTGGAGATGCACCTCGACTGTGTGCCATACCATGTCGCGGAGGCAACTCGTATCGTGGAGCACGCAGAGGCGGAGAACGACTTCGACGGAACCTACGCGGGACTTCAGGCTCTCCTCGAGGCTATCGGCGATAAGCTAGGCGTGGACGTGCACGACGGGATCAACGCGGCGGAAGCGGTGGAATACATGGACGACGAGGAGGTCTTCGAGCGGGCGAACGAGTTGATGGCGGTCTAAGCGACGGAGCGACTACGGTGGAGGGCGGGGCACTTTTTTATTAAAATTGATCCGAATCGGGCGTTCTAGACAACCTTATCGACGCAAGTCAAACCAAAGAACCTCAAAGCAACATGCCTCTCTTCAACGAATCCCCCGCGTCCATCGCCGAGGCGGTCGTCACGGTGAAGCGTGCTCTGAAGGCGGGTGTCATCGAGAAGGCGGACTACAAGGGGCTCAACGACTATCTCGCCCAGCGGGTGAAGGACTTCGGAATCAACAAGAAGCAGCTGGCAAAGGCAACCAAGGACTTGAACATCGAGCTAGAGCTGGAGGCAGAGGAGTTCTTCACGGAAGAGGGCGACGCACTGTGCAGTATGGCGGAGGAGCTGCTAGATGACTTCAACGGGGAGCTGGAGGTCACTGGTGAGCTGACGGCGGTTGAGGAGTTGGAGTTGTTGGACGACGAAGGGGAGCTGGATGAGGTCGATCAGGACAAGCAGGCAGCAGCGTACGAGGCATGGATGAACATGGACGACGATATGCGGGCGACGATGGCGGTCTTGGCGAGCAACTGGCAGATGAGCCGAAAGCTCGGCAACACGGGTAAGTAAATAAAAAGCAAGGCCAGGCGGGCCACTTTTTATTTGGACTTGTACGTTTCAGAACTTGCGTTGGAAGCAGTTCTGTAAAAATTGAACCGTTTTGGGCGCATTAGAGAACCTACATCTGAGTTAACACTCAAAGCCTTCAAAAGCTCTCCAAACGTCAACAATGTCTCTCGAAGTCTTCGCTCGCCACTCGCTCGCCCAGTTCGCCATCATCTACGCGGAAATCTTCGACGAAAAGGCCATCCAACCGTCGGAGATCGAAACCCTGATGTGGGGGCGTATGATGGCGAAGGAGGCTAACATCAACAAGCTCGGCTTCAAGGTTCCCTACGACAACGTCCGGCGTTCCAAGGTAACACTCCCCTACTTGCCCGAATACATCAACTACACCGGCTGCTCCGCCATCAAAAAGAACGGCGGTCTATACACACCCTGCTGCGGCAAGATCTCCGAGGACACCTACTACTGCAAGACTTGCTCGGTCGACAAGGAGGGCGAAGCCAAGGAGCTCGAGTTCGGAGATGTCGAGTCACGCAACGCTAACATCGAGGACGAACGCTTCGCACCGATCACCTTCGGCGAGTGGATGAAGGGTCACAAGATGACGCTCTCCGAGGTCTATGCTAAGCTTGCAGCGGCAGGTGTTAGCATCGAGATCCCGGCCGAGCAGCTCATGTGCCGCGAACTCCCCAAGCGTCGCAAGGGCCGGCCGGCCAAGTCGGAAGACAGCGTGGTTGACGAGGACACCGTCAAGCCGAAGCGTAAGGCGAAGAAGGCTGACTCGGACTCGGAAGAGCCTAAGGCGAAGGCGAAGAAGGCGTCGCCGGCTGCGTCAGAGTCCGAGACGGAGAAGCCGAAGAAGGCGAAGAAGGCGAAGGTCCCAGAGCCGGAACCGGAGTCTGAGAGCGAGGAAGAGACACCCCCTCCTAAGAAGGCATCGCCCAAGGCATCTCCCAAGGCATCTCCCAAGGCATCTCCCAAGGCGTCGCCAGCTGCGTCAGAGTCCGAGACGGAGAAGCCGAAGAAGAAGGCATCTCCCAAGGCGTCGCCAGCTGCGTCAGAGTCCGAGACGGAGAAGCCGAAGAAGAAGGCGACCAAGGTACCCGAGTCCGAGAGCGAGGAAGAAGCTCCCAAGGCGAAGGCCAAGGCTACCAAGGATCCCAAGGCCAAGGCGGAGAAGGCTGCCAAGGAACCCAAGGAGAAGGCGAAGGCTGCCAAGGAACCCAAGGAAAAGACGAAGGCTGCCAAGGAGCCCAAGGAGAAGGCTGCTAAAGAGCCCAAGGCGGAGAAGCCTAAGAAAAAGGCGAAAGTGGAATCCGACAGCGAAGACGAGCCGCAGTCCAAGCCAACCAAGGCGTTCAATGCCACTGTGCCAGAGATCGACCTCGAGGAGCTAGCGGCGGGATTCGAGGAGGACGAGGAGAACGACGACGAGGAGGTGGAGATCGACGGGGTGGACTACTTCATCCGAAACCACAAGTTCGTGTGCAGTAAGGACGGCACCATCCTGGGTACGGTCGACGGCGACGAGGTGGAGTGGAACAGCGACAAGAGGTAAGTCGGGAGCGACGACGGGAGCGACGACGGTGGAAGCGGCTGGAGCGGACGGGAGCTTAAGGACTTGGCGAAATAAATCGGGCGGCGACCCTTTTTATTAAAATTGAAACGTTTGGGGCAGTCAAGACGACCTTATCGACGCAAGTCAAACCAACTCTCAAACCGCTTTCAAACCATGTCCTGGGCAAACGATAACGGCTACTTTCGCTGGGCACATCTCTGGACGGACGAGGGAATCGCAGCTTGCATCGCCATCATCGCGGAGAAGGATCGGATCTACATGGAGAAGCTCGTGGCAACGACGACGGCGGCGAAGATCAAGTCGGACGTCAAGGAGATCTTGGAGCCGCTCTGGGCTGTACAGAAAAAGAAAAAGGCAACACCAAAGCCCGCTCTCAAGCAACTGCTCCCCTTCACTCGGCCTGCAACTGCATCGGCTCCTCGTCCACCTCCAATCGCTAAGGTACACACGGTTCGCCCCTGCTGCGTGGGCTGCAAGAAGTTCCAGATCCATCCTAACCCGCCCCCTCACTTCACTGCTGAAGACATGGCACACTGCTGTGCTTTCTGTAGGTTAACTAGCGGCAAACGCCACGGCGAACACTGCACTCGGCAAAAGGCGTAAATAAAAAGCAAGGCCAGGCGGGCCACTTTTTATTAAAATTGAACCAAAAGAGCCACTCTACTGAAACTGTAGAGGAGAGAATGAACTACGAACGCCCAATCAAACGTGCTAGGATCGAGATGGAGGGACCGGTAGCTATGGACATCGACACGAGGTATAAGCGGAAGGCGGCGGTATTAGACGAACCAATTGTATTGACACCTATGCAGATCGACGTGCGGCCGCCCTTCGTATTCTACCCGATTCCACAACTGGTGCGGGCTGATGAGAATGCGATGGACAACTAGGAGCTTGGAGCGACGGGTGGAAGCGACGACGGTGGAGGGCGGGGCCTTTTTATTTGAATGTCGTTCCTTTGAAAATTGAACCATTTCTTAAGTAGTTGTCTATATTAACCCGATGTTGTTCATCTGTGCCACAGACTTTACTCCCGAGGCGGTGGCCAATGTCTTCAACTCGCTTTACCAAGATAACGTGGTCCACGAAATCTTAGTCAAAGGCGGCAAAACCTACGTCTGGGTCCTCAAACCAATCCACATCAACCCCGAGATCTACGCACATTACGGTATCAAGGTCTATAACATCACTAACACCACTTGCCGTGCCAAGTTCTGAACCGATTGTATCTTAGCGAATACAAAAATTGAACCGTTTTTTTTATTCTAAGAAACCTGCATCAGACGAAAGTCTTAGTTCTCAACGCTCAAATCTCATGGCTAACTTCTACGTTTCCGGCTCAACTCCTTCGGCTCCTGTCACCCACGTCAAGCTCTTCATCTCCTACACGCTCGGCCACGTCACTACTGCAACGGTCAAAGACGTCTTCGACACGGTCTTCGACAACGAGGTCACCCAGATCATGGAGACCACCAAACAGGATCGCGTCACCGGAAAGCCGTTCAAGCTCTTCTGGATCACACTCAACCCAGCTCGCCACAGCCGTGTCTGGCGGTTTGTCGACGAGATCGAGCAGTACGGGTCAGCACGCATCATCTACGAGACCAAGCGGGGCACCGACTACTACTGGCAGGTCCGGATCAACAAGGACAAGCCTCAGCCTGAGGTCAAGACCACGCCTCGTATCCTCCCTCGAGAGGCCAAGCCTGAGGTGACGACGTCGGATACCGCCACGGCTAAGGAGCGAGCTGATGTCATCGCCTTCTCCAAGACTCCGGCGTTCTCCAAGTTGGTCGAGTCGGTCGTGTTCGAGGGCGTCATCTCGCCAAAGCTTGAGGATGGCGAGATCCAGGAGAAACGATCGATCAAGCTCAACTCGGCTGAGCGACGCAAGGCTGAGCGGGCAGCACTTCAAAAGCGGTGCGTGTCATTCGCGGAGAACGACGCAAATTCGGAGGAGCACCTACGACGGGCGAAAGAGGCGGGCATGACGGTCGACAACTATCTCATGATGAAGGACATCGAAAAGCGGGAACGTGAGTCACTACAGGAGGAGACGGAGTACGGCAAGCGGCAGCGACTGGAGATGCAGGAGGCAGCATTAGCAGAGTGGGAGGCAAAGACGGAACGGGAGAACGACGCGTTCATCTTCGGGGACGAGGCGGCACTCAGGGCGATGTAAGGCGGCGAGCGACGACGGGTGGAGCGACGACGGTGGCGACAATAAAAAGCAAGGCCTTCGGGCCACTTTTTATTTGAAAATTGAAATCTTTTTTTTTTGATTTTTCAGTTTTAAACAAGCTGGAAAAATCAAATGCGATGCTACACCTGCAAACAGGAGGGGTCGTCCTTTGTGTCCCACGAGTATAGCCTTCACAAGCCTGGAGGTGGATGGGTCAAGAAGACGTTCCTGATCTGCAACCCCAACTGCATCCGCAAGTGCAAGTACTGCGACAAGACCGGTAAGCCCAACACCATCTCTATGCACATGAAAGACACTCACCCACTCGACTTTATGGTAGACAAACACAAGACTGCGTTCAAACACGCATGCCCTCATTGTGACCAACTCTTCACATACTCCACCCACAGAGACAGCCACGTCAAATTCAACCACACCGCCCCATCGTTCGCATGCAAGACATGTGACTTCGTAACTCGTTCCAAATACGCCTTGTCTGGCCACAATCTCACGCACGCTGATATCGAACTGGTCAAGGCTGAAAACGGCGAGTATGAATGCCCAAACTGCTGTGGCACCCATACCAAGCATTTACTGGCTAAGTGTCTCGGATTATAAATAGCTTCTCTACTGCGTTTGTCTTCGGCGTGTTCTTGCTACGCGATGCTGATCTTACTTGATCTGATGTCCAGATCTCTTTAAAATCCGGCGGAGCAGTTGTCTCTGAGACAATGACCGTATTCTTTTTAGACCATTTTCTTATTACATTCCAGAACTCTTCACTATCAAACACATCATAATCCTTAATTCCTCTACGATATTTGATTGGATACTTTGTCTCTCTATAGGGCGGATCACAATAGATAAAACATCCTTCTGGTTGCAAATCACGATAATCCTTATTCATAAACTTTACATTCTTTATTTTAGGACGTATTCTCTCTAAACTATTTCGCATCTCCTTGCAGAAATCTTCCTTCTTATTTCCCAAATACTTATGAGCATACGCACCAAAATATCGCCCACCAAAACTCATTCCAAACCCTATAAATGCTTTCATTGCCGATGGACTCTTCAGCTCTTTTGCTGCATTATATTCATCCTCACTCACACTTTCTGGATAGACCAATTCACCCTTCTGTACGGTTTTCCACATTTCAATCAAATCACTGTGATAATCGTTAGCTACTACATCGTGATCCGTCATGTGCTTTAATACGCCCAACGATCCGCAAAATGGTTCTAAGTATTTGACACCCTTTAATCCATTCGTTTCTATGAACTTCTCTAGATACGCTGCAATGTGTTTTCCTATTCTTTGTTTTCCTCCTAAATACTTCATTATATTACTTTAAGACAATACTAATAAAAATTGAACCCTTTTTAATTTGAACATTTATAGCACAAATGCAGCGAACTATGACCTCCACTTCTGCTTCCACTTCGGCTTCGGTTGACATCACTCTTCATCGCCATTCTCTTCGTGCTGACGGCGACCCTGATCCAGTAGTACAGGCTAGCGTAACTCGTATACATGACACACCACTCTCTCCTGCAGGCATCATGCGAATTCGCGAAAAGGGTACCAAACCAACTCAATACATCTGGTGTTCCGACTTGTGGCGTTGCATCCAAACGGCCGTCGAGGTTCAAAAGGCTAACGGCGGGGTCATCATCATCGACGGAGATCTCGGCGAGGTTCGGCATCCAAGGGTTTTGAAACGCCCCGTTAGTGAGTTCGACGTTCTAGACGACGACGCTGTTCGGACACTTACACAGAACTTTATTCGGCTTGACCCACCAGAGATTCTCGAGGAGTCACGCGGTCTTGGCGGCGATGCTGACTTACGATACAAGGCGTCACTTGCTCGGATCGGCGATTGGTGTCGGCGACGAAAGGTTAGTGAAGTCACTGTTATCTCCCACGGTGACTGCGTAGCATCTCTTGCAGCGTTGTGTGGTAAATCAATCTACAGTATCGAGGAGTTTGGCTGCATCACGGCGACCTACAACGGCACATGGACATATAAATCAAGCGTGGATGCGGGCATCATGGACGCAGATAACGCCGAATGGTAAATAAAAAGGAAAGGCCAGGCGGGCCACTTTTTATTATAAAATTGAACTTTCGAGATTTATATTAGACCAAAGTTGTCAAAATGTATTACGCTATTCCTGGTGAAGATGCAGCTCTTTTCGTTCACGGCAACTGCGTTGAATCCAAACATTATATTATGGTTGAAAAGGATGGCAAGACTGAGGCCTGGGATAAGGCTGCAAACTTTATTTGCACGCACATCTACACGATTGATCACACCAACAAAACTATCGCCTTCGGCCCCGACTTCAAACAGGTTTATGTTTGGTGCATTGGCGGCCGCTTCCCTCCTCGTCCTGTTCTCTTTAAAATTGAACCATAATTATTTCAAGAAAAATGATTAGACAGACAAAACACAAATGAACTACGAGCAAATGCATTACGAGATGTTGGATGAAATCACTTGGGACGATCCGGTTACACCTATTGCTGAAACGATTCAACCCGTCATCGACACCAACGGATGGCATTGGTATCCTGACGCTAACGGCAATCTCTTCACGCTCTACTTCGACGGCGACGGCAACGAGTGTATGATGTGGCAGCTACAGGACGACGGCTCTTTCTACTGGGAATGTGCTGGGGTCGGTTACAGTTGCAGAGAAATCGGCATTGAAGGGCGACGGGGCATATTCTTCGACAACCTTTTGGTTGGTACTATGATCTTGGACGAGAACCTCACCGTCACTTGGTTTCCGGAGACTTATATTCTTGACAACAACCAGACCGACTTCATCCACCATATCAACAACATCAACATCAACAACATCAATGACATCAACAACGTAAACGACATCAACGACATCAACGACATCAACGACATCACAGACATCGAATCCGACGATTCGGACGATAATTACGACCCATAAAAAAGTAAAAGGGTCGGCGGACCCAACTTTTTTATTTTTTATTTTTTCTTTCTCTCTAAAAATTTTAATTCAAAAATATTTAGAGAGAACGGAGACATTATTTAACTCTTTTTGCATATTTTCATTTGAATTAATTTTATAGATTTCTATTTTTTTATTTTTCTTATTTCAAAAATATTTAGAGACACAGGACCTTAACATTAATGATTTTTGCATATTTTTCAACCATTTAATTTTATACTACATTCCTGATTTCTTCTATTTTTACTCATTACTTCTATTTTTACTTCTATTTGTATTGCAGCAGGGACGCCTAGAAATGAGTCGGAAAATCCAGAAATGAGTATGGAAAATTGATATAGGTTTATTGTATATTCTTATTCTAAGAAATGGACCAATCCGCTGAGATCTCTCTTTGTTCTCTCTTTGATAATATTACTATTGATTCTCTTCTTGATATTAGAAATAAAATTAGACAACATGATGGGGCTTATAGACGCGGTGATGATATTATTATTCTTTCTCATTCTGTTAGGACTGTTCGGGGCACTCTTAAATATACTTTTTTAGATGGCAATCCTCCTAGCTTTAGTAACTTCTCTCTTTATGGGTTAGATATTGAAGAAGATGATGCAGGCAAATCTTATTTCTTGTTGGACGGTACTACTCCATATACTCTTTCTCTTCTTGAAGCTCAATATGTTCTAAAACTTATGGAGCCTGAATTTATGCCTTCTCTCTACTTCTCTCATCAACGCGGCGACTTCTTTCTTCTTAATGTTGATGGGGCTGAAAAAAATTTGTTCTCTATCCCTTTCATTGTGCAATACATTGATTCTAATGGCCTACTCGATTATGTTATTCACTATACTCCTATTGATCGTGACGGTTGGTGTGAACCTATTACTCAACATCAAGCTCAGGTTATTTGCCGTATTTTCTCTATTACTCCTTCTGAACTTTGCCCTTACATTCGATAAAAATTGAAACCTTCTTTATTTATTTTATTACTGTAGACATCATGCCCACCTTTGACGAAATGTTTGACGCCGTTTACTCCGCTCAGGACAAGGATACTATTCAACACATTCTACGCTTTTGGGAACCTCGGGTCCGACAGTTTGCACCTCCCGTTTACATCAATCACTACTACAAGCAGCAGGCTCTTTGCCGCGAAATCAAGGAGACACGACGACGCATGCGACGGGAATTTAGGGCTATGAATGCCGCACAGAAACACGAATATATGGATTATAGGAATCGGTTCAAGGATGACTTTCACAATCAAACTCTTATCGAGGAAGGTCTCAAAGCTTGGGCTGCCGATTGCTACCTTGATCGTCGAGACAATGGCATCATTCAGCTCGAGTGGCGACGTGATAATCTTCCTCCGGCCGAGATTCCTATCAGCTATGAATAAAAACATTTAAAATCTTTTCCTATATATTTTTAATGAATTATCTTGACTCTATTGAAACTAATCATTGCTTTGTTTCTTTTAGTCCTGCCAACAACATTTTTTATATCTCTCTTTGGAATGGTGTTTTAAGAGATGGCAAGATTGATGATATTGATATTGATTTTTTTGAATCTCCTTCTTGTTCTATTCTTAATAATACTCTTGTTTTACACAATAAAAATATTTCTCTTTCTATCACTCAACTTCAACATCTACGTATTCTCTTTCCAGAAAATTGAATATTCTTATTATTACTCTCTCTATTCAAATAATGTTTGAGGAAATTGACGGGTGGAATTTGATTCCAGGAGAAATTTATTATATAAAAAGTCCTTTTGGTGGTAGATGTAATATTGGTAAAGCATTAATGATTCGTTATATACAAAAAAGTGATGAAAATGCTAGTGGTGTCTTTAATGCAAATTTTGGTAAATGTTTGATTGAACTTCGATGTTGGAAATTTTATAGATATGTATCAGATGAAGAATACAAAGAAAAAGTCAAGGGGAAATATGATGAGACCTGTTTGAATGTTATTTTGAAGCGACTCATTGACGACTCATTTGTTTGGTAAAATTGAAATGATTAATAATCTATATTTTTATTTCATCAAAATGGACTTCGCACACGCTTACGATCTTCACATGTTCGCTCTTCAAACTCCCGACAAACACTACTTACTTCATCAAGCAAAGGACGCATATATGGCACTTGAACCATGTGAAAAAGTGTACAACAATCTCGCGTGTCTCCTCGTTAAACTGGAGAGCTATGATGACGCAGAGGAAATATATGAAATTCTCATCAAGACATATCCATCTGCATCTGCATTCTTCAATTACGGTAAGCTTTGCTACAAAATAAAGGATTATAAAAAATCCGAGGAGTTATTCCTCGAGGCGATTGAACTCGGATCCAAAAAGGCACTTGTGAACTACGGCTGGCAACTACACGGACAAAAGCAATTTCACAACGCTCTCTTTTATTATCGGATTGCACTCAACCAAGATCCTGATATTACTATTGCCACACGAGTAAACATTCTCTCCAACATCGGCATGCTATATCATGAACGTTTCATTACCGAACACTATGAAACACACTTTCACAATGCAGAATCAAACTATCTACAATGTTTGGAATTAGTCAAGGATTACAAAGACGCAGAAGAACTGCTTTCCATTCTTCGGAGCGGTTCCATTGTCGAATTCTGGGCGGTACATAATAAAAATTTCCCATAAAATTGAACTATTATATATTCATACATTTTTATTATCCTACCTTCATAATGCACCAAATCTCCAAAATGGACAATACAATCTTTGTTCGTTTTCATTTTAATTTTCATATTCATGTAATTTTCTATACAGTGTTTGTTATTATACCACTTTTGGCCGCATTATGCACATTTGTATAAAATTGAACATCGATATATTGATATATTTTTATTAAATCATGGATCGTGCTTCTTTTCTTTGCTTTGATGCTATGCTTACGTTTGATGACGCAGAAGCGATCAATAAATTTCATAAAGCAAAGGATATCTATTTAGGGCTTGAACCATGCGACACAGTTTGTCGAGCATTAGCGAATATTTTCGACCGTCTCGGTAACTTTGAGAAAGATTTCGAAAATTATGAAGAAGCGACAGAATATTATCACCAATCTGCAGAATATTATGAAAGGACAGTGCAGCTCAAACCTGATCCAGATACATACTGTTACTTCGCTGAGGTGTGTGTTAAACTCAATGACTCTCGAGGTCCAGATTTATTTACAAAAGCCATCGAACTCGGATCCAAAAGAGCGTGTCTCTACTACGGATGGTTTCTTCATCAAAAAAAGGAGTTTAATGCAGCACACAACTATTATCGTCTTGCACTTGAAGACGATGAAGAATTGTCTACATATTTGCGTGCAGAAATCGTCTTCAAAATCGGACTCATATATCATGAACGTTTTATTAATCTTCATATTCAATCACACTATGAAGCAGCAGAAAAAAAATACAAGGATGCAATCAATATGATGGTTAAAGGTCAGAAAGATGCTCTTGTATTTCTTCCAATTCTTCGGGAAGGATTAATTGCACATTTTTGGATCGAATACGAAAGATTGACATTGTAAAATTGAACAATTTCGTAAAACATATTTTTATTCAATTATGTTGAACATGTTGAAAGTATTCTTTTTAAGCTATATCATTTTCGTCGATATTATGGGTTTTTGGTTTATTATATATGTTTTTCGCGACATGTTTCGAGCGATTCAAAGAATAAGAATGAGGTAATAAAATTGAAAGCAAATTTATTCCTATATTTTTATTAAACTCAGTCAACTATGTCGTCCATCTCCAACATCATCGAGTCCAACGTTCCCTTCGTCGCCGACCGCAACTATGCACCTACACGCACCTTCGTCACCAAGTGGGATATCGAAATCGATAATAATCGTGCCAAGAAAATCGCTCGCCGACGGGAGCGGGATACCAAGTATTTTGACTATTATGACGAGGAGTACGAATCGCTTCCTCTCGGGCAAATCGATGAATCTAACGACTGTGGCTGGGAACTCGAGATCAGCGATGACGGAGAGGGCGAGGAAACCCGTCAGAGATGGTTGCGATCAGTTGCAGCAGAGAATGCCTACTACGATCTAAAGTATGGAAGGTCGTTTGAATGGTACGATATGAATGAGGCTGAACTTGATACTGACCAGGCCGCACCATGCAACAAGCGTGGTCTTGATTTTGAGGAACAGAGATTATTCAAGCGAGTCCGGGCATGAATATAAAATTGAACCGATAAAAATTCATATATTTTTATTATCAAAACATCATGCAGAAGTGGGCTTTCAACATTCTCATCAACGCCACCAAGAAAAATGCTCGCCGGCGAGAGAGACTCTTCAAGTATTTTGACGATATACATGTAGAAAATGGCATCGTCCGATTTCAACACACGACATCTATTCCTACTCGGGTATTCGATCTTGAGGCACAAGCATACACTTATACCGAAACCCATAACGGCCGCCTCGTATATGAGGATCTCACTGTAGAAGAAGAAGTAACAATATATGATCCATCGGAAGATTATGAACCGATCGATTGGCATACCTAATCACTTACACTAAAAGTATCGTCTCCAGTTATATGACGCAATACATACTCCACGTCTTTTTTTTCTTTTTCTATCTCTTTCTTTTTTTCTTCTACTTTTTGTCTCTCTTCTTTTCTTTTATTTATTTCTGCAATAACATCTCCTTTAAATCCAACATACCAACCAGTATAGGATCCTAGAGATGGCATCGCAGTAATTATCTCAGTCGCCCATTCCTCCTCTCCTGTTGACAGTGTTACTTCTTTAATTGCTTCCTCTTTGGAAGGTGCAGGATAGTTACTATACCAGTCCATCATTTACTATAAAATTGAAGTTGTCTTTATTCACTTTTTCTTATTTACCTTACCTTGACTGTACCATGCTCGAGCCCCTCACTAAGCAATTCCAAAATCTATACCCTAATCAGATTGATTTTGGAACTCGAGTTGTCGATGCATTACAACTTCACCATACGGTCCTTGCATTTGCACATACCCAATGTGGAAAGACTGGGTCAATGCTTGCGGCGATTCATCTTTCTAAGATTCCATTAAATCGAGTGTTTCTTATTACTGGACTATCGTCAATTGATTGGCTTGTTCAGACCAAGAAACGCATTCCAATGCGTAATATTTTCCATCGCAATACACTTCATCTTTTCTTTAACGCTATTTCTAAAGTGCAGAATCCTTTGGTCTTGATTGATGAATGCCATATTGCTTCTAAACCTGGACAAATCATACACAAAGTTACATCTGAGGTTAAGGCGAAATTTGTTCTTGTCTCTGCAACACCAGATTGGAAACGTTTTGATCCTCTTCCTGATGGAGTCGCCATTCGTGTGATGAAAGATCCTCCCAAATATATTTCGGTCGATCATTTCGCGGAAAATGATCAACTTCTTCAGTGCAAAAATGTCTCCAATCATCCTGATGCACTTGATCATATTCGCGAGATTATACCATTTCTCAACAAACCAGCATATCATATTGTTCGCACTCCAAGAAACGAACTACATGAAATGACAATAAACAACTTCAAAAAAGTCTTCCCACAATATCCTTTGCTTTCTATGCCCAATCTTGATATTCTATCTATTCCTCCCTCTGTCCATACATTCATCTTTATCAAAGATACATTGCGATGTGCTGTCACTATTCCTAAACCATACATTGGTGTCCTCTATGATCGATTTACTCGATTTCCAAATCGCAGTTCTATTATACAAGGTCTTTTGGGCCGTGCGACTGGATTTGAATCTGGACACATTGTTGTGTTTTCATACCCTGATATGGTTTAAAGTTTCTCTGCAATCAAATATCCATTTCTTGTATTTTCTTCCTTTATTATTTTCCAACTCTTATCATTTTTTATTTCCTCTACAATTAATTTGCATTTGTCACACTTAGTATCATCTAATAGCAATATTTTACATCGATGTTTAAGAAACTGAAATTCATGATAGGTTGTAAATTCTCCTCCATCTAATAAAATGATATCAAATACTTGTGGAAGTTCTGGTCTATCTAAGAATACTTTACATTGTTTCATATTTACAATGTCAACTTCATTCCAACGTTTATAAGTTGCATTTGTTAGACATTGTGGAAATATATTATAAAAATCAGATGGCGTAACATTCCATATCACTTCATTTAATATATGGATTTTATCATTATTGTATAATTTTCTAGCTTCTGCAGATTTTTCTGAATTACATTCAAGACTATAAAATACATAATCATTCCTATTTTTGAATCCATCTACAAATGCTTTCGTAGATCCTAAACCATTCCATGTTCCAATTTCTAAGAAAGTTTTATATCTAGGGTCAGATGCGTACCGCGTAATTTCAAATGAAAAACTATCGTTGTATATTTGACCCTTATTGTTTTTTAAACAACTGTAAAAACCTTGTTTATCAGTATTATCCCACATTATATACCAATACTATTATCATAAGAGAAATCACACGCATATAAAGACAAAATATACTATACTACAATGGATAGAAGTTACAATAAAAATGAACTTTCATACATGAATACTAAATATGGTGGAAATTGGATTCGTACACCTGAAAAGGATCCTTACAAAGATAGTTATGTTCTATATGCAACAGGTGATGCAACCATGTCAGGACGTATTTATGTTGCATTACCAAATAAACCATTGACCAATGAAGATAAAATCAAATATAATATTATGTAATCTTGAAAATTGGTATAGATGTTATACAAACATAGAGAAATATGATTAATATAAAACTAATTTCAGTATATTCAAAAATAATACGAAATTTTTCTTTTTGAATACACTCAAAACACAATTTCTTTTTGTAACATGACTCATATATTCCATTATGTATATATTCTGTTGAGTCCAATCGATTTGTACAATGAGGACAAGAGACATAAATTGCATCAAGTAATCGAGGCATATTAATATGTTTAAAATTATATTTTTTATTTAATTTTAAACAATGTATTGGATGAAAATACAATCCTTTCATTATTTTACTTGTTGGACTTTGCATATAAGAAAATATAAGATTCAAAATCTCATTAGGAAATTCCATACTATGATATATAGTATTTGTTTATTCATTTATAGAAATATAAAAGTTGTATGACATTATAGCTATTAAAATATCAAATCTTATAATTGCAAGTAAAATACACATTAATACAACAGTTTCACCTGACGTATGATAAAATTTTATTTTTTTATCCTGGATACACTCAAAACACATTTTTTGATTAAAAAATAATTCATACATATCTTTATGTATATATTCTTGAGGAGTTAATCTAAAATTACACCGATCACATGAAGTATATATTGCATGCAATAATCGAGGAACATGAATATGTTTAAAATTATATGTTTTATTTATTTTCAAACAATCATATGGATCATCAAACATGTTCATATTTTTTATTATTTTACTTGTTGGGCTTTCTACATAAGAACATATAATATTTGATATTTCATCAGGAAATATTTTATACGGAAACAGTTTATATATTTATAGTATATCTTTTAATATCATTTTTCGCCATTGTCTTGTATATTCATACATTACTATAGAAGATGCCATGGCAACATTAAATGATCTCATTATACCATATTGACTTATTGTGACGATTGGTATATTTTTCTTTTTTATATGACTAGGAACACCTTCTTGTTCTGAACCAACTATAAATGCAACCTTACTATTTTTGTTTGGAAAATATGGATGAAAATTCATTTCTTCCAAGGGTTGTCCATTTTGCTCAATGATAATAGGCATTAAATTATGTTCATTACAGTAGTTGTCGTCAAATATATTTACTTGATGTACATTTATATAGTTACATGCTCCTACATCTCCCCTCTTGTCTCTTTTTCTTTTTCCGACAATATAAACATCTGAAAATCCAAATAATGCTGCTGATCTTATTGCCATGCTAATGTTGATTCCTCCATCGACGTTAAAAAGTACGAGAGCAGCTGGTAGAGACATCTTGAGAGAAATATCTTTTACTTTATCATTATCCATTCTTTGAAAGACATCGTGTACATTATACTTTATCATCCAAAATATAAAGGTTGTATTTATATAAAATTGAAATGTAAATATATTATATTATTATTACAAATCATGTCTGTCTATCCTCAGTTCATTGAATACATACAACAAGAAGGGCTCTATGTCCCTGGATATAATTATGAAGAAATGTATAACATTATGGTAGATGCATTAACAAATGATAAAGATTCTTCAAATAATTTTATATATACACAACAACAGGTTAACAATTTATATGAAGTTTTAGATGAATTACTTTATCCTTTACAAATGGAAACTGACATTGAGCCAGAAACAGAAACGAATGAACCCCCAATCTTGCCAAACGTATATACAAATCAAACAAATCAAACTGCACTACAAGCATTCAATAACTACATTATCACTGCATTGAACAATTCAAATCAAATAAATCAAAATAATCTATACAATTTGAACTATAATAATGTAATCTATTACAACAATACATAAAATATTACGATAATATAATGTTGAAACAATTACTTATTTTCGGAACGTTAATTGCTCTAGACGCGATATATATTGGTTCACAATACAAATATTTAAGTAAAATGTATGGAGGCATACAAAAAAGTCCTCTTCAAATAAATTTTGTTGGAGCAGGTTTGTGTTATATAGCACTTACATTTTTATTGTATTATTTCATTTTATCCAAAAAAGGAAAAATACTAGATGCATTCCTTTTAGGAGTTGGGACGTATGCTGTCTATGAATTCACAAATTATGCAACATTTAGAAATTGGCCATTGTATATGGTGATAGTAGATACTTTATGGGGTGGAGTTATATTTGCTTTAACTTCAAAAATTTATTATAGTATCTATGTATAATGAAAAAAAGGTCTTATCTTCAAACAAGAGACACAAACAACGAATTTCTTATTTCACAGATGGCTACGATTTACAAATTTCCATCTTATTCGACTACAAATGCCGTAATCGCAATTCCTTCCTTTGGAGGAGGGATCTATGGAAACATCGAAAATGATATAATGACCAATGGTGATGCACAGCAGTATTGGTCATTACAACAAATCAGTCCTTCTGAAATGTCAACTGTATATGTTATTTTTTCCAAATGGAGCTATAAATGATTTAAAAGATCAAGGTTCAACATTAGAAAATACATTAGATGTAAGCGTAGTTGGTTCATGTTGTTGTGCAACGATTATATTATTTATATTTACAAATAAAACTACATTTACAGAGTCATTTCAAACAATGTTGCATGGAATTAATGTAAATGGGGAACAACTTGTACCAACCATTATTTCTTATTCATGGGGAATGCCAGAATCAATTGCTGATCCAGCAGATCTTATGCAAAGTAATTTACTTTTACAAAATGCAAATATTAATGTATGTGTTGCAGCAGGAGACAATGGTTCATTCCTTCATCGTCACCACGTAACTTCTGTTGGTGGTACTTCATTGACCTGTCCAAACAATGTATATGATGTATCTACGATAGAACAAGTATGGAATGATGGTATTACTGCAACCGGTGGTGGAATAAGTGAATTATTTACAAAACCAACTTATCAATCTTTTATTCCAGGAACAAAAAGAAATTCACCCGATATTGTATTTAATTGTGATCCACATACTGGAATACAATTATGTTTTAATGGAAAAATAGCCTATGGGATAGGTGGAACAAGTTTAGCAGCACCATTTTTTGCAGGATTTATTGCCTTAACTGGTATAAATACATTTATAAATCCTCTACTGTATTCAAATACATGTTATCATGATATAACGATTGGATCTAACTCTATTGGAAACAGAGGTCAATATTTCGCAAAACCAGGATTTGATAATTGCACTGGACTTGGTTCTATGGATTGTTCTAAATTTTTATTAAATCCTTATATATTGTTACCTCCACAACTGAATGTAGTTGTTGGACAAACGATTCAAATACCAATAAAAACAAATGTCTCTGTAACGTAGTATATGACTAACAGAAACATTTCTATTAGTAATGGTTATGTTCGAGGAAATATTATTGGAACAACTATTGTAAGAGCAACCGCAAATAATTTATTTACACAAATGATTATTACTATAAAACCTAAAACAGATTTGAAAAAAATGACATTTACTAAATAATATTTCAGTACTATATTAAGATTTAGCCTTTAATGTCTTTATTATTTCTTCCAAATCTTCGATGGCTTGAAGAGTTACCCATACCCTTGGATTTTGTTTGAACGTTTGAACTAAATCGAAATCTTTTCGTGCCGATGTCTCGTGAAACATGCCCCCCCTGATTCGTAAAATAATATGGACAATTGTATCGGGTTTAATATCGTAATAATCTAGTGTTCTCTCATCCTCGAGTTGCTTTCCATTGTATACAATCCGTTGCTGATCGAATGGTGTTTGATCAACGCGTTCAATCTCGTCTTTCAGCTCAGCGACAGTCATTTTATGATGAACCAACACTTCTGTCTGTTTACCAGTAAGAGACCTAATTTGTATAGGAAAATCGCTGCATATCAAAGGTGCTATAGTATCTTTATCACGAATAGTGAGATCGTCAAATTGAGGTTGATGAGAGTATGCCATGGTCGAATTGTATGGTATATTTATTCATAAATGATGGTTCAATTTTTTATATTGCAAGCCTACCAATAAAAATCATCATTGATCAAACGTTTTAAAATTATAAGAAGAGATCGTTGTTCCATCTTCTGTTTGGCATTTATTGCATTGTCTCTAATTTCTTGTATATCATAAAATTCAAAATCTTTTGAAAAAAAAGAATATTCTGACTTCTTATTTGGAACACCAAAGAGTGTTACATTTCTCATTTTTATAACATCAGGATTTGGATATAGCTTTACCATGGTTCCTTCATAGACTGATCCTAAAAGAACTGCTCTATATTTTCTATGTCTTTTTAATTCATATATTGATTTCATATATTACCATTCAAAATTTTCATTCACTATTGTCCTTAATATTATGTTGAGAGCACGTTGCTCCATGGCTACCCTCGCTTTTCGAGCTTTCTCTCTAATATCATCTAGATCATAGAAATGATCATCGTACATAAATTGTATTTTTTTATCACCATTTTTCATAATAATCATAATACTTGTCATAAAATCAAATGTTCCGCTGTATATTTTTCCTGTATCATGATGTTTTATAATGTATTGTTTTCCTTTTTTCAATCGATGCGGATTGATTGACATGTTTGAGAATTCTGATATTTGAAAATAAAATATAATTATGATAGAGTTCAATTTTTATAACTTAGGACCATTCAAAATGTTCATTTACCAATCGTTTCAAAATCATATCTAATGCACGTTGTTCCATGGCCTGTCTCGCCCTTTTGCCATTCTTTCTAATTTCTTCTAATTCATAAAATTTATCTGTTGGTGAAAAAAATACATCATATTTTAATTTTTCAGGTTTGGGTTTTCTTTGCCAAAATGATTTGTTTGTATGATAATTCGTTACATTATCTAGGATATAATACATAACATATCCATGCGAATCTACAGTAAATTCTTTATATTCACCTATGTAATAATTATTATTTCTTGTCTCTACTAAATATTTTTGATTGAATTTCAAACAAAGATCATCCATTAACAATTTTAATAAAAAATATAATTTATTTTTAAATTATATAAATTATTTCACAAGTTACCATTGAAAATCTTCATTCACCAATCGTTTCAAAATAATATCTAATGCACGTTGTTCCATGGATTGAATTGCTTTTATTTTATTTACTTTCATTTGTTGAATATCATAAAATGTATCGATACCTGTAAATACATAATTACTATATTTAATGATACTATAATTGAGATCTCCGAATTTACTATCACTAATTGATTGCATTTCAACATCTATAAATGAATAATACCAACAATGCTCATTAGAATAAAACATTTTATATTTACCTTTGAATTTAATACCAATATGAAGTATGTAATATTCATTTCCAACAATTAGTTTCATGAATAAAAATATAAATACTATCTAATTTCTTATTAGATTTCATAAAACTCAAGATGCTCGATCGGATATAGATAAAACTGTATTTGGCATGGGTTTTCACATGTATAACCTAAGCCATCTCCCACCAATCCATGAAAACAATTGACCATATAGGTTCATCTTTACCAGTTATTTTGTTTAGTTCATATCGACTAAAAGTGCCATTGAGGGTTCCTTTCCACTGGTCAAGATGAGTATTTACAGAATATTGTTTTCCAGAGACAAGACCCAAGGGTTTATAAATGAATCATTAGATGCAACAATTGGAATGGGTGGATACATTTGATCCAGATCCATAGTTTGATTAAAAAAAATAAAATATTTTATTTTCAATTTTTATATTGCAAATATCAAAACTTTAATTTTACATCAATTAAATACTTTATATCATCTGATGCTTGATTTTTATTTATAGTATCTATCTCATAAAATAAATCATAATTAGAATATTTCCAAAAATTTGTATAACTTATCCCGTGTTTGTTTTTACCCCGAATGTCTTGAAATATAATTGTTGGATGATCTTCATAATATCTTTGGTATTGTTCAAGAAATAATCCTTTATAAAATGGATCATAATCGTGAAACAATTCTTTATGTGCAATAATATATTCTTTTCCTGGAACTAACTCCTTGTAATAAACTTCTTTCATTTTGAATAAAAAGATTATAATGAATGTAGTTCAATTTTTATAACCATTGAAACTCTTCATTCACAATTCTTTTCAAAATTTTATCTAATGCCCTTTTTTCCATACTTTGTATTGCTTTTTTTTTATTTTCTTTTACTTGTTCTATATCATGAAACGTGTATACATCTTTGGTAAAGAATATCAAATTGTATCTTAATAGAGCGGTTGGTCTGTATCCCAAACGTGTCTCCTCATAAGTTTTGTATTCAATCACATCATTAAATATTATGTTATTCAGAATACAATGAACTCCTCTAAATGTTCCTTTATAAAAGTTTTGTAGTCTATCTTCTTTATATGCAGTTAGATAGGCAATGTATTTTTTTTGATTAACTAATTCTAAATCCATTTTAAATAAAAAAAATTGAATTATTTTAATGTCAATTTTATAAATTTATGGCCATTCAAATTCTTCATTGACTAATCTCTTTAAAATAATATTGAGTGATCTTTGTTCCATATTCGCCTTTGCTCGTTCACTCTTTTCCAAAATTTGTTTTATTTCTTTCAATTTAATATATTGTTCAGTTGAAGTAAATATTTTCAAAGGTTTTATAGCATATTTTACATTATATGGTTTATTGGTAATACCAACATCCCCAAATAGATATTGCATAGAATTATAATAATCCCCATAATAAATACCTGAGTATATTTTTACTTGAATTTTATTTTTATACTTAGTTTTTGATATAATTATATACTCTTCACCATTGACTAGACATGACATGTTAACAATAAAAATATAATTATATCAAAATCAATTTTATAATTTGAACAATGATTTTAGTTTTTCTTGTTCCGGAAGTTTTATTTGTTCTGTAAGCCTTGATTGTTCTGTAATTTTAATGATTTCAATATCATAAAATTTATCATTTGCTGAAAACAATTTATTATCTTCAACCTTATTATTGAAATATGTATTATATTGATCAATGCATAATACATCTTTGAAGTAATAATAGGGTTGTTCCATATATTGACCATAACATGTTCCCGAAAAGATTTCAGTGTATAATTCATTAGTAGAAATGATCAAATATTTGCGACCCCATAGTGGTACTGACTTTGCTTCTTCCATTGTTGTTAATAATAAAAATAAATTTACTTAAATCAATTTTTATTAATCAATCTTATCATGTGTATCTACAAATATGCTATTTTTTGGAAAATCCTTGAATCCTATATATTGATTTGTCATATTTGTAACACCAGAAAATAAATATGACTCCTTATATATCTCATTGATCTCACATTTTCCATAATATACCTCATTTTTTTCAAGTTCATAAATTATATATGTATGACCAATAATTAATTTCTGTTTTCTTTCACTCATTTTAAATTAAAAATATTATAATTGAGACAATCAATTTTAATAAAATTGCAAGCATTATAACCATTGAAACTCTTCATTCACAATTTGTTTAAGAATCTTATTTAAAGCTCGATATTCCATTTGTTGTTTTGCCTTTTGTGCCTTCTCTCTAATTTCTTCCACATCATAAAATGTATCATCCCGATTAAATTCAATATAAAACTTTTTGTCAATAAACCACAAGGAGTCGGACTCACCAAAATCATGATGTCTTGGTTGCTCTAAACTAAGAAATATCATTTTGTATTTATATTTGTATGGTTCATCATTTCTTTGTATAATATATTCTTTGCCTATGTCAAGATTCCACCACTTAATTGGACGAGGCATTTTTGTATGAAATAAAAATATATTTCAGATTTCAATTTTATAAGTTATGCCCATTGAAACTCTTCGTTTATCAATTTCTTCAAAATTATATTAAGAGCACGGTGTTCCATTTGTTCTCTTGCTTTTTGTGCATTCTCTATAATTTCTTGATCATAATAATAATCATCTTCATAAAATGAATAGTATTTTGCAATACTCATATCGGTTGGTTCTTTTTTAAAAGTCATAATTATATTTATATGATATTCTGGAGCCATATTATCATTAAATGATGTTTCATGATCAACAAACATCATTTCTTTATGGTATCCTTTTTTATCATGTGTTTTTATGTAATATTTTTTCCCAGGGACAAGATCTGTATAAGAAATCATTTTTAATAAAAATAATATTTAAAATAATGTTCAATTTTTAACGCCATTCAAATTCTTCATTCACCAATCTCTTCAAAATCATATTTACAGTTCGAATTTCCATTTGTTCTCTTGCCCTTTTTGCATTCTCTCTAACTTTTTCTCGATCATAATATTGAAACACATCTCTTCCACCAAAGTAATAGGCGTGCTTATCATTATCAGAAGGCGTAAATAACCCATATGTATTTATAGCATATTTTTCTGCTAATGTTGGACGATATGATGCTTCATATTCATGGAATTTCATTCGTTTATATATACCATCTGGTGATATAACACCATACTCTTTGCCTCGAACAAGAGCCCTGTAAGAAATCATTTTTAATAAAAACTATGGATTTGTAATGAGTTCAATTTTATGAATCTTATTTCCATTCAAAATCTTCATTCACTACCTTCTTTAAAATTTTCTTCAATGCACGAAGTTCCATATTATGCCTCGCTTTATACGCATTAATTATAGTGTATTCTACATCATAAAATTCATCTTCTATCGTGAAGAAATAAGATAATCGTTTCGTTTCAAACTCAGCTAATGTTTCCATTTTATCATCATCAAGATATGAATATTCATACGCATAAAATGTCCCAATGTATTTTTTACCATTTGGTCTTAATATGAAATATTCACGACCACCTTCAAGATGGTCAAATTCTGTATATGGGTGTTCCATTTTTTAAATAAAAATACGATTTAAATGGATATTCAATTTTTATAAGGTATAAGTTATGACCATTCAAACTCTTCATTTACCAATCGTTTTAAAACCATATTCATAGAACGGTGTTCCATTTGTTCTATTGCTCTTTGTGCATTCCTTTTAATTTTTTCTGGATCATAATAATAATCATTAGCATAAAATGCATAACGATGTGTGTCGCGTCTAAATATCATAAACAGATCTTCATCTTTTAATAAATCATTATATTCACCAGTTCGATATTCATCAAATACAAATTTGAATTTTCTATCTGTATCATGTTTTTTAATATAATATTCTTTCCCAACCTGAAGTTTTCTAAAAGAAATCATTTTAAATAAAAATAAGATTTTAAACGCGAGTCAATTTTTTAAACAAGTTATGACCATTGAAACTCTTCATTAACTAATTTTTTCAAAACCATATTTACCGAACGATTTTCCATTTTGTCTCTTGCTTTTTGTGCGTTCTCTCTAATTTCTTTTGGATCATAATAATAATCATTAGCATAAAATGTATAATAATATCTTGTGCGTCTAAACCGCATATTTATGTCTATATAATAATCTAGATCACCATGACTTGTAAAATAATCTTCAAATATCATTCCTTTAAAATAGATACCGGTATCATGTGTTTTTATATAATATTCTTTCCCAGGTACAAGTTGTCTGTAACTTATCATTTTAAATAAAAATAAGAAATAAATACGTGGTCAATTTTATAAGCCACAATTTATGACCATTTAAATTCTTCATTGACTATTCTCTTTAAAACCATATTGAGTGAGCGTTGTTCCATATCCTGTATCGCTCTTTGTGCATTCTCTCTAATGTATTCAACATCATAAAATTCATCATCTGGAGTATAGTAATAAGATAATGAATTATTACGAAACCAAGCAAACGCGTACATATCACCACTCATACGTGAATATCTATAAACATCAAATGTTCCATTATATTTTTTACCATTTGGTCTTAATATATAATATTCACGCCCAGATTCGAGTTGATCAAATGGAATATAGCAATCCATGTTTAAATAAAAATAAGAAATATCATGAAGATCAATTTTATCCTACCATTGAAACTCTTCATTCACCACTCTCTTCAAAATCATATTCAAAGAACGTTTTTCCATTTGTTGTCTTGCATTTTCTGCCCTACGTTTGATTTGATCTATAAATAGATGTACTTCATAATAATAATCACAATCATTGAACATATATTTTTTATTATTACATGTAAAATAATAATTAGTAAATGAATTAGCATACTTTCTATTTGGCATGTGATAATATGTTGTATAATATTCTTCATCAAATTCATCTATACTATTCCAATTATCGAATGTTCCTCTAAATATCTGGTGTGTATCATATGTTATTATAATATATTCTCTACCATTTGTATACTGTCTAACTCGTGGTATAGAGGGCATTTTGAAGTATTGATCATCAAATCTGTAGTGTGATGGAAATGGTGGTGATGGAAATTGTGATAAATCATCTTCATCATAATCATCATAATCATTGTCATAATTTTCATCATCGCTATTATTCATTTTGAATAAAAATACAAATTAATTTATGAATCAATTTTCAAGTCCATTGAAATTCTTCATTCACTAATCGTTTCAAAATCATATTGAGAGACCGTTGTTCCATTTGTTGTCTTGCTCTTTTTGACTTCTCTCTAATTTTTTCAAAATCATAAATAGCAATTGTATCTAATAACAATGCTCCCAAATAATCTACATTATCTCGTGTAAACTTAATATTTGTACCACGCAAATAAACGTGAACATCCCATAGATAATAATAGTTTGGTCCTTTACCGTATTCTCCTCTATATATACCTTTGCCGAATGCACTGTATGTTTTTCCCTCATAACGAGTAAATGCATGATATGGTATTTCAACCACATAGACGCGATTTTCTTTAAGATGATCGTGAATAGACCGCATTTTATAATAAAAATATAAATTTGGATAAGTTCAATTTTTACAAATTTCTATGATGCGAGCCTACCATTCAAAATGTTCATTGACTAAACTTTTCAAAATCATATTGAGAGTACGTTTTTCAAATGATTCCTTCGCATTTTTTGCATTTTGTTTAATTTTATCTAAATCATAGACAGTATCATTTTTATTAATTGTGACAAACTGCACTAATATCGGTTGTGATTTTCGGTTTGTTTTCTGTTTAATTCTTACTGTCACATTCCATAAAATATGTTTATATGGAGGATAATATTTATTACTTACATCTCCTCGATATGTTCCTATATATGTGTCATGTTCCGAATCTACAGCATAAACGTTATTGATTATCAACTGCATTTTAATAAAAATATTATGATTTGTAATAAATCAATTTTACAAGTTTACGGGCACAAGTTTACAGGCACAAGTGTACAGGCACAAGTTTACGACCATCGAAACTCATCATTAACTACGCTCTTAAGTATCTTATCTAATGCACGTGTTTCCATTTGTTCTCTTGCCTTTTTTCCTTTATTTATTATTTCATTCATATATTCTTCTGCATTATAAAACGTATCTTGTCGATCAAATATAGATTGAGGAAATTTATACTTTTTACCATTTTTGATAGAAGTCACATGTGTAAGAACAATATATGGAAATTGAAGACTAAATCTAGGTTGTGTTAAATATATTCCTTTATAAATACCATTTTGTGTTTCTACAATATATATTCCCTTTCTAACTAGTCTCGATGAGTGAATTGGTTCCATTTTGAATTAAAAATATATTTAATTCAAAGTTCAATTTTTAGTATTCAGATGCATTATATAATTTATCTGTTGTATAACATATCCAATATTTACATTTAGTTTTATGAAATGTTTTTGTATTTTCATCATATTTTGTAACATCATACAAAATAACATATGGAGTCGCCTTTTCTGGAGTTTTATACGTACCTTTGTATGTTGCTATTATTGTATCTACATGATACGTATCTACAACATATTCATTTCCATCGAGCAAGAAATCTGGACCCCAAACAAGTTCTTTCTTTTGATTCATTTTAATAAAAAACATTGAAATCTAAATGATTCAATTTTATAAGTTTATATTCTACCATTGAAATTCTTCATTTACTATACGTTTCAATATTATATTGAGTGAGCGTTGTTCCATTTGTCGTCTTGCATTTTCTGCAGTGTCTCTAATTTTTTCCAAATCATAATATATATCGTCTTCAAAAAAGAATTTAGTTTCATCATTTATAGAAAATAAACTGTACCACGAAATCACGGTTTCATATTTTTCACCATATCGTCTTTTTTCAATAGGTATAAGACGCGATCCTCTGCTTTCATGACTTCCAATAAATATTCCCTTATAAATTTTATTCTTATGTATATTTTTATCATGTGAAATAATATATTCCCGACCACTAGTCAATTCATGCCATTTGAGAGCCATTTTTATTCAACTATAAAAAATAAGATTAGTTCAATTTTACAACCCTATATCGCAAGCCTGTATTGCAAGCCTACCATCCAAACTCTTCATTTACCACATTCTTCAGTATTTTATTCAATGCACGTAATTCCATTGATTCTTGGGCAACTTTTGCATGATATTGATAATATTCTTTCGGATCATAATAAATACAATCTTCATCAAAATATATACTTTCATTATTTATAGAAAATACCATGTACCATCCGATGCATAATTCATGATCACCTGTCATAATTCTTTTTGGTTTGTATTGAACAAATCGTCCTTTGTATATTTTTTTATCCTTTATTACATACTCTTTATATACCAAATTATACCATTTAATTTCTTGCAGCATATTTAATAAAAATATTCTTTTTTAAATGCATTGTTATTTGAATAAAAATAATTATTCAAAATTCAATTTATTCTGTTTTTACTTTTAAATCATAAAATTTATCATATGCATCACATATAAGCAAAGATTTGTTTTCAATATTGGGTTTAAAATCTATGAAACAAGGTTGACCAAGACCTAACATATCGCCAATAATATCACTTGGTCCAAACATACAATAATATATTCCTGTAAATATTATTCCATGTTTTTTTGTTATTATCATATACTTTTTTTTTAAAACTAATTTATTGAAAGGAACCTGAATCAAAACTGATTCTGATTTATCCATTTTATTAATAAAAATATAATTATATCCAGGTTCAATTTTATATGTAAAATTCATCCGATACCTTGAACTCAACATATTTTTTATTATCAGGATTAGGAGTAACATTCATAAATGTAAGTGGGTCTAGATCATCCTCGTGGTAATGTTTGTAATGCATATAGTACATTCCTTTATACATTATATCAGAGCCTTTTCTCTTTACATAATATTCTTTTCCCAAAACCAGATCGTCGTAAGAAACGCGAGTCAAAGAATCCATAATGTATTGAAATAAAAGTGAAATATTTTTGGTTCAATTTTTTATTCTACCATTCAAACTCTTCGTTAATCAATCGTCTAAGTATTTTATTCACAGCTCTATTCTCCATGTTTTGCCTTGCACGTGTTGCATTGTCTCTAATTTCTTGAATATCATAATATATATCATAATCATACGAAAATCCAAAGTGAGCCACATTGGGTAAACTTTTTCTTTTCATACATCTCATTAATGCTGTCGTAGGTGAATATGCAACCAAAGAGACAAATACACCTTCTAATATTTCAGTCTTGTTATTTTTAATACGTTGAATCATATATCTTCTTTCAGGAATTAATTCATAACAACTTTTCATAGATATGTATAAAGGCGTTATTCTATTTTTTTCAATTTTTCTTGATGAATTGGTTTATCCATATAATAATATTCATCGATACGACCTTGTCTCAAATAGGATGGATCTATCTTATCGATATCTTCTTTACTTGTATTACTTGTAAATATCAAAATAATTTTATAAAAAATTAAATCGTCCATGAAATTATTCCAGGTTGTTTTATTATATATTTCAATAGGAATTTCATTATTTTTATCAAGTCCTTTATCTATTTTTTGAATCATTATATCTACTTCTTCAATCACGATAATTACTGGTTCATCATCTACTCTTAGATCCACCATCAAATTAGATAAACAATCACCTGGTTCAGTCGGATTGAATGTATGACAATAAGAACCATTTAATTCTTTTGCTAATAAATAACCGATAGTACTTTTTCCTGCACCGGCTACACCATGAATAAATAGAGATGCATTACCATTTTTATTAAATATAGTTTTAATAGAATCGATTATATTTCGTTGTTCTCCAATTGGATGAATATGAGACAAATCTAATCGAATAGGATTATAATACAGATTTTTGTATGTTCCCTTTCTTATAAATATATTAATTTTATTTTTTACAATTGGTGGTTTATATTCAATGACTTCCTTTTTTTCTTCCTGTTCCATTAATGTATTGTATGTATCTTCTTTTGTATATAATATAATCATTGGACCATGCGATCCTTCTTTCGTTTCAATATAACCATAATATTTTTTTCCGATAAAAAAACCAGATGGTTGATTACGGCCATTATTATGTGTTACTTCTGTATAAATTATATGATTTATTATTTTTTTCATAATTAAATTTGCGACTTCTTTGTCTCCTGTAATCACATATTTTTTAATTTTAAAAAAATAATAAATAACAAAAAATAAATATTGAGGAGACAAATTATAAAAAAAATATCCAAGGATCATCTCTTTTATGGAGAGCATTATAGATATAGTTACAATATCTTTAATTTACATTCATGATTCTATTTAAGGGATTATTTAGGATAAATTATTTTTAATATTTTATTTCATTATTCAATTATAATGTCAATATCATTTCCTATTAGCCCAACGTCACTTTACACATTTGACGTTAGTGCAAACTTAACTCATTTAAAACATCAGTATATTTCAAATCCAAATAGTATGATTGGATCAATTGCTTATGATGGACTTATAAATATACCAGTTATTGTAGCAAGTGCATCGAATGATATTCATCCTATAAACATTGCTGTATTTGATGTAACATCAATTGGATGCAACTGGACTACTTCAGAAATTAGTGATAGAATAGATTTTATTATTTACAGTAATGATAATTAAAAAATATAGAATGTATCCTATTTTCATTTAATACATATTGTCCCAAATACATACTGTAATATCATCATAACCAGGAAAATGAGTAATCTCGATTTTATCAGGATTTTTAATATCGGCTGCATATTCCCATTGTTGTTTCCAACGTTTTTCAGCAAAATCTACTAACTCTTCCAGTTTAAGCGTTTTTAATTTATCTTCATCCACACTTTTCACAATCATACCCCAAAATCCATCACTGCCACTTATAATACGAACACAATCCGTTAGTTTGAACCGCATTGTCTTTACATCTGGAACAAATTCGGTCATGTTATTATGACCTAATGCCATTGTTGGCACAATAGATTCACCTGTATTGAAATTTGCAATATCTGACCGATGGACGGTCATACGAGTTGCTGATATTGGAATTGGTGCCCATGCACCTGTCGTTGGTCGGTGAACTGCCAAAAGCGGGCGAATTCGAACTTTTTCGGCGGGGTTATTCAATGAATGCGACACAGATTCGAATACAAGTTCGTCGTTTACAAAGATCATGCATTCTGAGTCGCCTGCATTATAATTTGTAACAATGATTTCATCCTCGACCTGAATTGTAGTGAAATTCATAGTGCTTCCTGAATTGAATAACCCCTCCTTTGGTACCATGTCATGTATACTTAGGGGATTCATTGCAATCTGTGCATAATCAAACTGCCGCATAAGTTCAATGCATTTATTTGTTCCGTGGCCATCAAACGCACCAATATAATAACCCTTTTCATATTTACCGTGAACGCCGAGATCTTGCCGTTTATCAAGTTGTTTGCACAAAGACCCGTAGAAAATAGGGGTTGTTGATGATTCTGAACGAGCCATTTTGAACAAAGGAGTAATATCACAATCTTCAACCTCATTGACATTGGAGAACATGTTAGTAGACGTTGACTTAGAGACAATAGCAGCCATTTTGCATAAGATTTTGTTTATTTTGGGTGGTTCAATTTTATAATACTATTATAATGGATGTAAATATGCAAGATATTCATGATTTTTCAAAAAAATTAATGAATATAAAACAGCCACCTATTTTATGGTCATCGATACCAACAGATGGTAATTGTTTCTTTCATGCGATTAATTATGCATATAGTGGAAAATTAAAAAATTCAATCATTGATTTGAGACAAAAAATAGTAAGAACAATGAAAGGAAGAATATCAGGTGTATCTCATGACGAATTTTTACAAGAACCCTGGCCATATGCTGAAATAGATGTTATAATGGCTACTGCTAAGTATTATAAAAAAACAATTATAGTACTTAGCATGAATCAATATGGAGGAGTTACTATGATACGACCTAAAAATGTAAAAATAGGAAATCCATTATTTTTAATATGTCATGCAAATCATTATGTTCCATTTCATTCACCAAAGGTCAAAATTACAAAACAAATGAGACAAAAATTAGAATATATTGAAAAAAAACAAAAAGGATCACTTCAAAATGAAAATGGTTGTTACGTGAGTTCCTTTTTATTGAAGGATTTTGAACCTACCAACAGTTTAATTCTTACTAGAAAAAGATTACATCATTCTAAATCAAAAACATCAAAATTATGATTTTCATTCAAATATACTTTTTTTGTTACATGATACCCATTAAAATGTGATGCACTTGCATTCGTGTATGCACCGAAATTTTTGATATATAGTTTGTCTCCTATATTTAATTCTGGTAACAAAATATTTTCTTCAATTAGATCGAATGAATCACATGTTGGGCCATACAATGTTGAATCAAATGTATAGTCTACACTTATTTTTACCGGCTTTATAATTGGTTTTGCATGATCAAATATTTTACAACCAATACTACCATACACGCCATCATTTAAATAATAAATAAAACGGTCCCCTTGTTTTTTTTTACAAATTACATGTAAATATAATGTTTGTGTCTCTTCTACTAAGAACCTTCCTACTTCGCTTATGAACTTTTTATCTTTGAACATTATCATACCCTTTTGTATTTGTTTTGCAGACTCTATAAAATTTATTTCATTAAATCCTCCACCAATATCAATGATATCGACTTGTATACCTAATGAGGTAGCGATTATAGTCGCAGTTTTACAATCAAATAATGCATCATAATATAGAGATGGATTTGTACATCCACTTCCCACATGAAAACTAAATCCAACAATGTTTATTTTGAGATGTTTAGATAGTTCTAATAAATGTTTTACTTCATTGATTTTACAACCAAATTTTTTGGAAAACGCACATTGAGAATTTTCATCATTTACTGCAATACGTAATAATAATCTACATGAAGGATATAATTCTGCAATTTTATACATTTCACATTCACAATCTACTACAGTTAAAGATACATTTTGTTCTTTTGAATAAGTAATATGTTCTGGAAATTTACATGGGTTTGCATAAACAATATTATCTGCAGTTGTATGTTCTAATGCATCCATTATTTCTTGTTTAGATGCACAGTCATATTTAATTCCTAATTTATTCATTTCTTCTAAAATTATTTTGTCAGGATTACATTTCATTGCATAATATACCTCAATCTCAGGTAAATATTGTCTCCATAAATCATATGATTTTTTTATTTTGGATAGGTTAATAACGTAATAGGGTTCATCCATTAGTTTTTATAATTTAACTCTTTATATAAAAATTGAATATAAATGATTTATTTTATTTGAATATATATGTTACCGATTGAACTAGTGAATTACATTTTTCAGTATTGTCAGAGTTCAACGAACCAAATTATGAAAGAACATATACATAATATAGAACAACTAAATAAAAATGAAAATGTACAAGAGACAGTATATAGTATTCTTGAATTAAATATGGATTTCGGTTATATCTATTTTCATTACAATGAATTTATGAGAGATTATATATGATTAAAATTGAAGCCAGATTATAAAAAATAATTTATTATAAAATGTTTCCTACAGAAATTTTGAATCATATTTTTTCCTATTGTCAAGGTTCGACAAATAAAATTATGAAAAAACATATTCATAATGCGTATGAATTTGATACAGGCGTACTTGGTTTATTACGATTGAATCGAGATTATGGGTTCAAAGTATTAAATTATAGACAATTAAATAACGCATTTATTTATCGTTGTCCAGTTTGTAAAGTAAATTTATGGCCATGTGAATACAAACGAAATATAATGTATGAAGGAAATCGTATGTGTAGTCGTTCATGTTTGATTGAATATCAGGTTGCATTATCTATGATTCATATGAGCTACTAAGATATTAAGTTATTAAAAATTGAAATGATTGTAAATGATGTTTTTATTGTAAAAAATGGACATGGAACCGATCGTCAAGACAAAACGTGGACGTAAACCTAAGAATTTTCAAGTCAAACATATTGAAGCTGAAAACATTGAACCCGAAAACATTGAACCTGAAAATGATATTATGGATCAGAATCAAGCCTATTATAAATCACTTGAAATGGATATTGAAAAAGATATTGCTCGTCAAATTGCAGAGATTGATCGTCAAACAAGGCTTAACGAAGAACTGAAAGAAAAAGAAAGACAACTTGAATTAGAAAGACAACAGGAAATAAAAAGACAAAAAGATCTTGAAGAAAATCAGCCATCCAAAGAAGAGTTGAGACAACGCCGATTGAAATTTTATGAAAATAAAAAAAATTAACAAAGTATAATGAATAAAATAAAAACCAGAAAAAATAAAAATAAGAATTCAACAAATAATTCAAAAAATAAATCGAAAGTAAAGGATATAATTGAATGTTGTCTTGATTTTTTAAATAATTTAAAACTTTTTCATTGGAATACGCATTCTTATTCGGAACATATGGCATCCGATGAATTATTTGAAGATCTTGTGAAAAAAACAGATAAAATGGTAGAATCTCTTTTACAAAATAGAGTTCCAATCAAAACATCTATCACACTAAATACTGATAAAAAATCATTCATGATAAAATTAAATTCATTTAAGAAAATGATGAAATCTGTTTCTTTACCAGAAGAGTTATATTCTTTAAGAGACGACATTCTTATTGATATTGATCAGTTTGAATATAGACTTACATTACATTAAAAAATTGAAACTATACAATATTATCTATTAGTATCAATATGGAATTTCTTCCAGAACACTGGAGCATTATTAAATCCTATGCAGGGATATATCACATTCGAACAGATTGGGATTTATCAAAAATGGATAATAATTTAATCCAGATTGTACTTGGTTGGATATCTCCATATAAAATAAATCTAAATAATATAAGATTTATGTGCCTTGATGATAGAATAAGATGTGTATGGCAACATTTAAATAAATCAAAATTAAAAGAAGTTGATCGTTTAATAAAAGATAGAATTATAAATTGAATCAATAAATTAATTTAATGAATTAGTATAATGAATGTTTCAAATGTAATTTTTTATGATGATGACCCGATGAATATTATAGAAGTATCCAAATTAAATATTAAAAGTATTTTAATAACAAATCGAGAAGTAAATTTAAATTATAAAGAAAGACATAATTACTATAAAAATTTTACAAATAATACATATTATGAACATTTCAAACCAGGTGGTTATCCATCCAATGGTTTTTCTATGAAACACGCAGAAGAATTATTACAATGGATGAAACCAAAAACTAAACCGATTGTTTTATTTGATTGGGATAGAACAATCACGTGTTTTGATGGATTTGCTATAGAAAATGAACCATTTACATATAGTTCAATCGGTGTAAAAATGCAAGATGTGGTTGAATATATTTGTGGTGGATATACTCGTTTGAATATTTTGTCTCATGTTTGTAAAAACATACGAAATGTATCAAATGGTAATCGAGGAGAAATTTTTATTGTTACTAATAATCCAGCATCAGTGCACAATCGTTCAGAATTTATTAAATTAATTCGTACCATTGATCCACATTTTAAAGAAAAATGTTTACTTTATGGGAATGGTAATAAAAGATTTGCACTATTGACAAGTGATTATTTTATGAACATCATCAATTAAAATTTTAATATAAAGAAAGATAACATATATATTTATAATGCGAATTGCTATCACACGAACTATCGTAATGGGTCTTACTGCCATTAAAACGGCTTCTTTCAAGGCGGGTCGTTTTATTTCAAATGTTCCGCCTATTCCAATGATTCGCGATCCTACACCTCCTTTTGACTCTCCTCCATTCTTGCCACCTGGAATGCAGCCTTCTTTTTTGCGTGAAGCAGAACTAAAGCATTCTCGTCTTGCCATGGTTTCTGTGGTTGCTTTTCCAGTTTTAGAGCATTATTCTAGTGGGCTGGGAATTAATGCATTTCAGCAGCTGCCTGATCTTGCTCAGCTTGCTGCAGTTCAACTCATGTTTCTAAGCGAATTTACATCCATGATTCAAGGATGGCGTAATCCTCTAGAAGCACCTTTTACTCTAAAAGATGATTACCAACCTGGTGATCTTGGATTTGGTGTATGGAATACAACTATGGGTGATATGATGGACAAGGAACTAAACAATGGGCGTCTTGCAATGATTGCCATGTTGGGAATGATGGCACAAGAACTAGTCACTCACCAAAGGTTGTTTTAATCAAATCAAATCCTGCTTTAATCCATCATTTGCCAATTGATCAGCTTCTTTATTTTCTGCTCGCGGAATATAAAGAAATGTAACATCCAATTTATTCTCTTTTATAATTTGTTTTGCTTCATTATGCAAAATTAATAAATGTGCACTATTTATTTTATATTTACCATTCATTTGATTAATAATCAACATGCTATCTCCTTTTATCAAATACTTACCTTCTGTACAATGTTTCAAACCAAGAATCAATCCTTTGTACTCTGCTACATTATTCGTAGCAATACCAATATTTTCTGATCCAGACCAAATTATATCATTGTGATTTGTTTCATTTTTAATGATTGCACCAGATCCTGCTGGTCCAGGATTTCCTTTAGAGCATCCATCAAAATATAAGGTATACATAAAATTGAATGTAAAATTATCTTTATATTCAATCATATCAATGCCAAACAAGAATAAGTATAAGCAACGAACCGATCAAGAGTTTGAAGAAGAAATTAAAGAAGCATTTCAAAAAACATTACCAAAACTACCAAAAACATCATATTGTGGTTTACTTGGAACAAAAGAAGGATTTGCTATTTTGAAAAAAATGTCTTGGGTTGAAATCGAAGAATTGACTGATTATGAATTTTTTGGAGAATAATATTTATTATATATATGGATTCAAAGCATTTTATTATAGATTGGATGAGTTGGGTATTATTTATTATTTTTATTCTTCTTTTTTTTGGTATATTGAAAAAAGAACCTGTTTATTTCATTAATGCTATTTTTATTTTCAAATTATTCATAGCATTTTATTTGATTTATCGTTTTAATGATTTTAGAAAAAATTTAAAATTTACGGAATTAGATCGTAAAGTTTGTTTTCAAGCAGGAATTTATTTACTATTATTTGCATTCGCTGATTTAATTCAAGATTATAGTGCAAAAATTCGCGATGTTTTGAAACCATATTTACCTTGGATGAACAAACAAATTTCGTTAGGTTAAGGTTTGAATGAAGTATTTGAATAATCATATTTGCATAAAATATGATTATTATGAATTTATATTTATTTCTGTTTATGCCTCTCGTGGCTCGTGCTTATCTAGCTGGCACATAAGTGGAAAGTTAGATACTCCTCGAATCTCACCAAGTTTGGTCTTTCCACCTTCCATCTCAATCTTTGTACCAGTTACAATTTCACCACGCTTAAGATACTTGTATCCATCGATCTTAATATCACTGTGATGACAGAAAATATCTTGCCCGTTTTCATCAGTAGCAAATCCGAATCCGGATTGCTTCTTGAACCACTTTACTTGGAAATATCCTACTGTCGTCATATACATATAAGTATGAACAATCTTTATATTCATTTTATTGATAATTAATGATGCATTTTGCATTGCTTATATAAAAAATCAAGCATATCTATCTTATCCTTCTTTTTTACATATTCACCAATATTCATCCAGTATATTAAATCTATTGGATTCATTGAATTATCCTTATTTTTTATTTGTATTATATTTCAGCTTTTCTCTTTCTAATTCTTCTTTCATAATTTCTATGTGACGTCTCCTTTTTACTTGTTGAAATGCTTCTGTTTTTTCTTTGAAATATTCGCGAGTCTCTTGCCAATATGTCTGGCACTGAGCTTGAGCCTGAGCCTGATCCTGTTCCTGATTCATTTTTACAAATAATTTAATCTTTGAGGATGGTTCAATTTTTTATTATTATACTATAATGTATAAAATTACAAATTATAGTCGCAAACAAGCAAAAAAATTAGGAGTGACTATAAAACAAAGTACAAATACAAAAAAGAAGATTGATGTCTTTAAGAAAGGAAAAAAAGTGTGCAGTGTCGGTGGAATGGGTTATGATGATTTCCCGACACACATGATTAAACGTGGGATAAAATTTGCAAAAACTCGTAGACGTCTTTATAGAATTCGCCATACAAAAGATCGTAAAAAAGGGTGTGGTTTTTATGCTGATAAAATATTATGGTAATATAATGCAATCACCCCAAACATCAGTTTTAAATGATTTTCAAAAAAAAAGAATGTGTAGAATATTTGAAGCAAAATTAAACAATATTAAAAAACATATTATTGATACTACAAATTATGCCCCTTTTGAATGTATATACAATCTGAATGACACAGTGATGCTTGATATATTGAATCGTTATGGATTACAATCTGCATTAAAATCGTACAATAAAGAATCATTTAGGAATGAACCATTTGAAGATGTTGATATGAGCTCTCTTACTTTGTACGATATTGTTCAAGGTTATTATAATATTGATTCGTTTAAAAGAGAATTAAAACAAATCAAAGTCGGTACTAAAGTAACACCTGTAGAAATTGAATTTACCTATACTCTTCCAAAATGGAATAGAAAACTGTTTCAAGTAATATTTCCATATTTAAATTTTGATACATCTATATCCTTTCTTGCATACATTACATCTATGCAGACTAAAATAAATAGAATTATGAAATCCTATGGATTTAATCTTCCTTCTATGGAACAACTTACAAAAGATTTGACAGAATATTATTCAGTAACAAGAATTGAAAAGAGACAATATTTACCAAGTATAAAAGAACTAAAAGATTTTGAAATAAATGATACTACCTTTTTGATTAATTATGTTCATGGTGGTATAGGTGACGTAGAATATGTTGATATTCCTGCAAATATGGATTTATTTCGTATATTAGCATCAGAATTTGGTTCACTTGCTTGCACTAGAACAGATGAATTAGCGAATTATATTACAAAAATCAATCATTTTTTAGAACATCTACCTAAAAATACACATCGAAATAATATAAAAATGATTAAACGTATTATTTCTACATTATTAAAAAAAACAAAGGATTTTATGGTTGGTAAAAGACAATCTATATTTCAAGGAACAGAAAAAGAACGATTGCGATATGTTAGAAGTTTACCTCATGTAAATCATTTTAAAGGTTCACCAATGATAGTAAAACAACATACTGTATATTTGAATAAAACTGATCCATATTATGGTATTGTTCTCGTGCATCCTCGATGGACTTTAAATTTATTAGATTATGTTGATGTAGAAATAATCAATGGAGCTATGTGGTTTAATACTTCTCAAATTATAGATTTGATCAAATCAAAATATGTATTATTCATAGATTTATCTTGTAGTAGTAGTACTAAGGCAAATGCAACAAATGAAAATTTAAATCATTTAAAAACCCGTGTAAAAGAAATAGAAGGTCCGTCGATTACAAAAGAATTAGAAAATTATTTAGATTTAAGTCCATTTAATAAATCAATTTCTAGAACTACTAGATCAGCTAAATCAGCTAAACATTTGAGTTTATCTAGACCAAGATCAAATCCAAGATCCAGATCAAGAATGTTAAAAAAACCAAGACATCAAAGTTTACAAAATAGATCAAAATCTAGAAGATATAAAAGTTTGACAAAAACTAGAACTGGAACGTTAAAATTACCACGTGTAATGAATTTATAGTCTATAATTTATTATAATTTATATATAATGAAAATAAAGAAAAAATATTACAATCACTTGTCTCAAAAAGATAAAAAGAAACAACTTGCAATGATTCAAAAATCCAGAAGAATGTATAAACAAGGCAAGTATTTTACTCGAACAAAACTAGATTATCCTGTAAAAGTCTCTCCGCATATTGTACGTGCACAAAAACTATATGGCACAAAAATTATACCAAGTAAAGAACTTTCTTTGAAAACAGGATGTTCTATGAATGCATTGAAACAAATTGTTAAAAAAGGAGAAGGTGCGTATTATTCTTCTGGATCTAGACCATCACAAACTGCTCATTCATGGGCTTATGCTAGATTGGCAAGTGCGATTAGTGGAGGCAAAGCATCCAAGGTTGATTTTCATATTTTGAAAACATGTAATAAAACGAAAAAAGCATACAAACTTGCAATTAAACCTTGAAATATTTTCTAAAAAATAATATATAATATTAATGGAAACTTATGTATTTTCGTTCTATTTAACTTATATATTATTATTAACGACGGCTACTATTACCTTTATAGAAGCAATGAGAACAAAAATTCGTGAAGTTCAACATGTGATGAATTTAGAGACATGTATCTCTCTTATTGGAAGTTATTTTTATTATGTATTTAATGAGAAAATTAAAGCATCACAGGAAAAAAAACAAACCATAGATTGGAGAGAAATTACTCAACTTCGTTATATTGATTGGTCTATTACTACACCATTTATGCTTCTTGTATTGTCTCTTGTTTTATCATTTAATTCAAAAACAAAAATAAAACTACATTGGTTTGCAGCAATTGTATTTTTTAATTATGCCATGTTATATTTTGGATATTTGGGGGAAACAGGAAAAGTAGAGAGAATGATTGCTGATATATGTGGTTTTATTGCGTTTTTTGTTACCTTTGGTATTATTTTTATGCAATACGTATTACCTCGATTTAATTTGGATAATTATGTATTATTTGGTGGGTATATATTCTTATGGAGTATCTATGGAATTGCTTATAATTTTACAGAAATAAATAAAAACATTATTATGAATTATTTGGATTTAACTTCTAAATGTTTAGTTGGTATTGGTTTGTGGATATATTACGCTAAAATTATTAGATTTACATAATACAATGAACACAATACAAAAATCTTTTACAATTACTTTTGTCTCTTTAATTGTAAGTGCTGTGTTAAATTTGATCGAATCTTTCCGTACAACATTGCCGCATGTAAGAAATATTCTTAGTTTAGAAGCATGTATTGCAATTATTGCTGCTTATTTTTATTGTATGTTTAGAAGAAAAACAAAATATCCTATGGGGTCAGGTTCAGTTGGATCAATTGATTGGAAAGAAATTACGCAATTACGATATGTAGATTGGGCTTTTACTACACCCATGATGCTTCTTGGTTTCTGTCTTATTTTAGCTCATCATTCTAAAACCGTTGTTACTGCGATTGGATTTTTAGGTCTTGTTTTACTTGATTATTTTATGCTTTATTTTGGTTATTTGGGAGAGACAAAACAATTGGAGAGAACATATGCGAATATGATTGGATTTATAGGTTATATTGGAATTTTTACACTTATATTTAAAAATTATGTAAAAAATAACAAATTTAATTATGCAATTTTTACTATCTATGCAATCATTTGGGCGTCCTATGGTGTAGTATATTTCTTAGATGATTATAATAAAAACTTGGTGATGAATTGGTTAGATTTAATTGCAAAATCTTTGGTTGCTATTGGTATGTGGGCTTATTTTACCAAGGTTGTTAAATTTTAAATATTGTTATTATGTAATGAAAACAGCTAAAACATTAGCGGCATTGACTTTAATCGCAAGCGGTAATAGTTCGCACAGTTCTCATGCGTCAAATCAAAGAAGATGGCAATCAGTAAAAGAAAGGTACACTCGTAGCATGAATAATGCGTTGAGTGCTGCAAAAAATAAAGTGCATTCTGATCCTGGTGCAGCTGTAAAAGAATTAAGAAAATTTAATCAGGCCTATTATAGTGGACCAAAGACTCATAAAAAGGGATTGACTCCAGCTGAATTGACTGCATATAGGAGTCAGCATGAAGAAGCTAGGCGATTGGCTCAACAGGCAAAAATGGCTCGTGCATCTAGAAAATTACAGGTTTTAAATAAACAGGGTCGTGGTAAATCAGCAAAGGCTCAAAAGCTTCGTAATCGATCAAGTCGCGAGTTTGGATATAGATTTTAATTTTTAATCAAATGTTTGTTATTATAAAGAGCTAATTCAATTCTTTGATTTATATCATCCACACAATTATCTGTTTTAGTTTCATCCGAATTATAAACATATCTTTCAAAAAATGTTTTTAACTTTGGGTAATTCTTTTTATTTGCTTCAAACCATTCATTTATCAAATCTTCTTTTGTTGACTTCAAATAATCTATTTCATTTTTTCTGCTTTTTGTTTGCCATGAACCATTTTCAAAAAGCATTAAATATTTATTTTTTAAATTTGGAATAAATATATTCATATTTTCAGGTTTTTCTGGATTAAAATGTATTTTTTCTATTAAATATTTTATCGAATCATTTACTTTATTTATTGCAGATTCATAATCTTTATCAGTTAAATGTGATGTATCTGTATCTTTATAGGATAATATAAAATTATTCTGAATATTTGTTGTATTAATATTAATTTCTAATTTTCCACTTAATTTATCAATTTGTTTTTGTAAATTTGCAATTTGTTCTTTGTCTTCTTTACGTTCAGTTCGTTCTTTATTTAATAAACGAACCAATTCTTTGATATCCTCATCATTATTTTTTTTACAATTATATTTAATATGATAATACATTGATTGTTTACAACTAAAAATTTTATCACAGTATTTACAAATTGACTCTATATTTTTCCTTTGTTGAATTTTTTCCATTTCTCTTTCTTTTCGATTGTGCTTATCAGTCAATAAATGTTTTTTATAATTAGTTCTATGATTTGTAATAAATGAACATGTTTTACATTCATATTGTGTCATTGTAATTATATATTTATTATTTTTAATTACTAAATATATAATGTTCTTTTTTTTCATTTTATTTTATTTTACATAACATAATATACGTCATAATTAATATAATATATGCATAATAGATGTGGTTATTTTATGTATTATTTATGTTGACTTTTTATTGACTTTATTTTAAAAATGTTGACTAATTTATTAGTTAAATGCCACATATTATTTTTATTTTATTTTATATAACATGTTATAATGTAAATAATAAATCAAATATTCAATAATGTTTTATTTATTATTATAAATATTTTTTATTATGTGTTCAATGTTGTTTTTTTAAATGTTGTTTATTCATTGAAAAAAATAATGAGGGAATTTTTTTTATTTTATTTTTTTTTATTTTTTTATTTTTTATTTTTTTATTTTTTATTTTTTATTTTTTATTTTTTTATTTTTTATTTTTTTATTTTTTATTTTTTTATTTTTTATTTTTTTATTTTTTATTTTTTATTTTTTATTTTTATTTTATTTCAAAAAAATAAAAACAGATTTCCCCTTATAATTATTTTGGTAAACATTTTATGATTTTTTATTATAAAACAACAAGACGGTTTATCATAATTAATTAGCATAGATACTAAAAAAACAACAACACCATGTTGCAAATTATTTTTTTGTTATTGTTTACATGTGTTTTTTTTGTACATATTACTAATTTACAATAATAAAAAAATTTTAGTCAACATTTTTTTGTTAGAAAGTCAACAATTAGTCAACATTTTTTTAATTAAAAAAACATTATGCAACACAATATAAAAATATAATACATATACTACTATGGGTTACGTATATGCTTTTTCAAATGAATCAATGCCTGGATTAATTAAAATAGGTATGACAGAAAGAAATCCAGAAGAAAGACTTGCAGAAGCAAATTTGCCAGATACATTTAAACCGCCATTACCATATGTTATAGAAATTCAGAAAAAAGTAAATAATTGTAAAGAAATAGAAAAAAAGATTCATGCAGTACTTTCTGATAAAAGAGTCAATCCACATAGAGAATTTTTCAAAATTACAATTGAAGAATTAAAAGTTATATTCAATAATATAGAAGAGAATCAACCAGATCAAATAGATATAGTTTTAGAAAAAGAAAAGGAATTCATTGATAAAGTAAATAATAACATATTTGATATATTATTTCGTTACAAAGTTAGTAATATAACGTTTAATAAATGTTATATTCAAGTAAATCATAACACAAAAGAATACAAATATGAAAATTATAGTTCACATAATTTAGTTCATATTATAAATATTGTATTATCCATAGATTCTCATATATTTGGAGATGAGATGTTAGAACATTATGCATTACATTATATTAAAAAAAGTGAAGGAAAATTAGTTAGATATCCACAGTTAAAAGAACATTTCAGAAATTGGGCTACAATAAATATTGGAGAAGAAAATTGTTTTAAAAATAAATGTTTAAATTTATTATATGCATATATTCGAAAAAATTATAAATGTAATACAGAGCATATTTTTGATATAGAAATAATAGAAAACAATGATAATTACAAAATCAATTATAATATTATTGAACATTATCCAGAAAATTTGAAAACATTATATCAATTAATAAAACAATGTCATGTTGTTATTGGAAAAACAAAAATACCACTCCATAAGTATATGGAATCAAAAAATTGAATCACAATCAATAAATAATTCTATAACAAAATGAAGTTAACTAATCTTAATAATATTGTCGAAGGAGAGATATATTATGTTCAAACTCGAAATTACAAATTTAAGGCAGTTTATGATAAATATGAAAAAGGTAAATATTATTTTAAAAAAATAATTCGATTGAACACACCATTAACTTGGGTTGGTTATATTGATAGATATGAATACATGCATTTCAAAATATACAAAGAAGAAAAAACAAAAATACAGACCGCTATGGAGACAAGAGCTATGAATAAAATAATGATGGAAATAATTGGAACAGAAATATATTAGTTCATTTTAACAATTAAGTCATCAATTAAGTCAGAATTTTTTATGGTTTAAAATATTTTTAAAGATTATCTAAAAATTGAACCATAATTTATCCATGTTATTCTAACAAAACATGAAAAAAATCCAGCTAGGTCATTTGGTTAAAGGTCAAACATATTATATTCAACGCGGAAATAATAAATTCAAAGCGGTTTATGATGGATATGAAAATGTTAAATATAATTTTAAAAAAATTATTCGTTTAAATACTCCAAAAAATTGGTGCGGATATATTGGATTTTTTGAAAATATGGATTATACAATTTATGAATCGCAAAAAACAAAAATACAGAACGCTATGGAGACAAGAGCTATGAATCAAATATTTATAAATTTAATTGGTACAACATTATGATTATAAATCAATATAATCATGTCTTACCATTTTTTTCACAATATCAACCCATTCTTGAATTGTATCTGGATTCATATTCATATCCACATTTGCATCAATCGTAATACAACTACGATATTCACTCCATATTTGTTGCATCCATTTATCATGATAATGATGGCATTTTTGTAAATAGTCTAATGAGATTGTTTCTTCCATTCGTGACCGAATTTGTACACGTTCATGTGCAATTGCTGGATCACATCTCAAATAAATTGTTTTATATACATGTTTTGTAATAAATGTATCAAACCATTTATTATAAATCTGAAATTCAATTGGATTAATAAATCCATCATCATATAGCATTTGACAGAAAATATGTTTGTCTGTTTCAAGACATCGCTCTGTAATAATATATTTATATCCCCAGTCAATAGCCTCTTTTAAAATAGCCAACCGAGAAATGTAAGCCATCATTTGAAATGCGAACGCGTATGCTTTTTGATCCTTATAATAATGTTGCAAAATATTTCCTTCTTTATCTTTTATTTTCAACCATTCTTCAACTGGTTCAGGAAGTATACAAATCTGATTATTATCTTTGAATTCTTCTTTCAATCGTGCAATAAATGTGCTTTTACCGCATCCAATATTGCCCTCGATGTTGATGATAGTACTCATTCTTTATCACTCATGTATTCAGTAAAAATGTAATCAATTTTTTAATCAATCCTAAAACCTAATCCAATGGGAAATCGTGGAATACCATCCACAGAAAGTTCCTGATATTTTACGGTCAAATACTTGCCATAATAATCACCCACATGTTTCAGCATCTCTCTTCTTTTTTCAAGTGGACCATTCATGACAACATTAAATAAATTATCTTTACCATTATTGCATACAAAAATAGCTGTTCCAGCATGTGCACCCGTACCTTCTGTGTGACCAACAACTAGATATTCACTATCTTTGAATTTTTTATATTTCAATAAATCTTTGGAACGACCATGTTTATAAGGACCATTGGATCGAATCATAACTCCTTCATAACCTAATCCAGTATAATGAGTATGTGCATCCTCGATTTGTTTCATAGTAGTGACTTCAATTGTCTCAATAAAAAATACATGTTTCATAGCAATTCTACAAATACAATTAGTTCGTGTAATATAATTATCAGTCCCAATACAATCATAAATCACATAATTAATTTTTTCAACATCAGGATGTCTTACTTTTGCTCGTCTCACCATACTTGTGACTTGTTCAAAACTTAACCCATGACAATATAATTCACCATCCAATATTATATCAGGATAATCCTTGAATATTTTTTGTAATTCAGGTAAAAGATGAACAAATGGTTCAAATAATTTATTTTGTCTCGATTGAAATACAATTTCATTTTTGCCTTCGCTTACGCTTTGGTCGCTTATGCTCTGATATATCATGCATCGAATACCATCCAATTTGGGTTGAACAAAATAAGTATTTGTTGCAATCTTGTCTTTATCCAGTTCAACTGCTAACATAGGTCGAACACTTTTACTAAGTATTTTATCAGAGATCGCCATTAATAAAAAATAGGGACATCTTATTAAGCCATTTCATAAGTTATTCATTCAATATGTGATATTTTTCATACATTTTTATATCGCATTCTTTTTTATTGGCACACATATTGATTTTACACATTAAACATTGTGAACTTTTTAAAGTATATTTAATACAATCTTTACAGTAAGAATATTTACATTTGCATAATTTTGGCAAAACTTCTAATTCGCCTACTTTTAATGTATCGAGACAAATAACACACGTTTCTTCTTCTTCATTCACGCGTAATTTAAATATAAATGTGGAATAATTCATTGTAACTTTCCAACCCTTTGCATTTAATTTTTCATAGCGTTTATGTGAAACAGTTGAATTACAGAATGCTTCTTTATTATGTATATGTTTTTCTATTTCAGCGTATTTCCATTCAGATGAGCATGAAACGATGCCCTCGTGTGTCATTAATAATTTATTTACACTAAAATCTGTATCCATCTGAGGTATAGCCAAAGTATGACATAATATGATGTCTAATAATATAGGATATGTTTTTTTATTCACTTTATCAAAATAAATAATTTCAGCCTTGATTAATTTATAATCACCTTGATTCAATAGAGGATTAATATAGGCTAAATCAAAATTTTTTTCTTCTTTGTAATAAAATCCTCTTTTAGATAAATAATTTTTGAAAGTTCGAAAAGCTGGATAAGTTATAAATAAATCAATATCTTTTGGAATAAGAAAGCGATCATTAAATTCAGGATATATAGGATCATTGTATTTGTTAGATACTTTATAAAATTCGCGAGTTGCCCATGAATGACGAATATAATCACGCACAGCACCACCAAATATGACTGCATCAAAACGTCTGACAATATTACGCATTAGGCATGTGATTAAAAGCCATAATATATGAGATTCATTTCCTTTTGCTAATAAATGATGAAAATCATATGTAAACAAATCTAGATCTGACTCTGGCTCTACAATATCTTGAACTACATTTGGTTCAACGTTTGGTACTACGATTGGTACTACGTTTGCCATTAGTTCAACGTTTGGTACTACGATTGCCATTAGTTCAACGTTTGGTACTACTGCCATTTTTGAATACCTAATAAAAATAAAAATGTATTCAATTTTATTTTTATCTTATACAAATGAAAATCTTATACATACGAAAATCTCAGACAAATCAGGTACACTGTAATAATGATTATGACAATAAATAATTGAAACTGATAACATTCTATATACTCCATTCGATGTTTATTTTCCAATTCAAGATGATAATAATTTTGAATACATAATCTTAATTCATTTATTTTTCCATCCTTGTATTGTGATTCAATCGTATCCAATAGTTTTATCATATCATCACATCTTTTAAATAATATTTTAATATCATCTTTTGATCGATAACTAAAATCAAAGAGTTGATCGATTTGTCGTTCATACATATTGAATTTTGATTCAAGTTTTGCTTCAAGATCTGGTTTATACCACACCTCCGGTTCACGATAATGATCCATTTTTATTATTATGAATGATAATAAAATAGATTCAATTTTTATGAACCAAAAAATAATATATCTACTGTTGTTTTTACACAAAATAAACGATGTAATATAATACCTAGTATGAATAAAATGAGTATAGTCCATAAATAACTCCACTTAAATATATAAGCAAGTAGTGCACCACCTACTATAGTCATAATAACATCAACAATTGCAATCCCAAATACATGAAAATGATTTCCTTGACCAGGAACTCCTAAAGCATTTTTATATGGACAGCTCATTATAAAATTGAATAATATATAATAAAATATAAATATTTAAAATGAACCTGCAAAAAACAATCTTTGATATCAAAACATTTAAAGGTCTTCCATCAGAAGTAATGACTCTTATATGTTCTTTTGGATATCCAGAATATAAAGAAAATATGAAAGAAATTTGTCATCAAATAACGAACTATACTGGAACTGGATTACTAGAATATAATATGAATTTATTACATGAAGATTATATTTATTTACTTAGAATAAGATATGTTCAATGTATGTATGAATTTCTTAGTTATGGAGTGGATGAAGAGATAATGAAAGATTTGTTTAGACAGTGCACTAAATGTTGTTGTTGTAGTAAACATGGTCATAATCGCCCAACAAATTATTATAATGAAGAAGTAAGTATTGGAGAAAACTTTACAAATGATTGTGAATGTGTATGTAGGCATATTGCAAGACAAATAAAACGTGTGCAATTATATCCATGTTCCGAAAACTATAAAAAAAGTAAAAAATGTAGAAGAAAATCAACTTTTAATATTCAATTTATACCTTCCAATCGCCGTTTAGACTCCAGTTGAGCCAAACCCGCCTTGTCCACGTTCAGTTTCATCAAGTGAATCTACAATTTCAACCTTGAATGGACGAAGATCTGGTGCACAAATTTGAACTAGTCTTTGGTATACATCAATTCGATCATTTTTAATGACATCAAAATACGCCATAAGATTTCCGCGGTATCCACTGTCAATAATACCAACACTATTTGCAAGACGGAATCCAGTTTTTACAACAGATGATCGTGCATACAAATAATAACCAATCGGACTATCATCTTCATACATAGCACCCTGAATCTTGAAATCGACTTTAACAATTGAATCTGGTTCTGCCTGAAGTGAAAGTGGTGCAGCCAGATCAAAACCTGAATTAGGATGGGACCCTGATAAAGATTCGTTATGTTCATTACTCTTATTTTGATAGTATTCAACCAATTCAGGATCAACACAAAGACGGAGAACCTTTACTGACGGCATTGTCATTAGTGCACTCATTTATAACATAATCTGAAATAGTTTTATATTTGTTTTTATAATGATAATATTATAATACTTATATAATACTTATTGTTATTTTTTAATATCTATTTAATTATATGAGTATTTTTTATAGCGGTATTAATGCTTTTGCAACAAGTAATCTTTCAAATATGAATGTATCAAAAGCAGTAATTACTGATGTATCTTTTACAACAATTGCAAATGGAAGTATGACAATTACAAATTCATTAATTAACACTACGAATGCATCATTTATAAACACATCTATAAATACATTGAACTTTGGAACTATTTTAAGTGAAAAAACAAATATAACTGGACAGTTAATTAATGCATCCAATGCATCATTAACAAATACATCGATCAATACATTAAACAATACAACTGCAATCATTGGAACATTAACCAATACAACCCTTAATTTTGGAACATTGCAAAATGCAAGTACTATAATTACAGGACAGTTAATTAATGCATCCAATGCATCATTAAGAAATACATCGATCAATACATTAATGAATACAACTGCAACCATTGGAACATTAACCAATACAACCCTTAATTTTGGTACATTGCAAAATGCAAGTACTATAATTACAGGACAGTTAATTAATGCATCCAATGCATCATTAACAAATACATCGATCAATACATTAAACAATACAACTGCAACCATTGGAACATTAACCAATACAACCCTTAATTTTGGAACATTGCAAAATGCAAGTACTATAATTACAGGACAGTTAATTAATGCATCCAATGCATCATTAACAAATACATCGATCAATACATTAAACAATACAACTGCAACCATTGGAACATTAACCAATACAA